>CEUZ01078419.1_pt1 | contig 33231 bp, 31 predicted proteins | sample 361511 | NCBI WGS metagenome assembly CEUZ01 (sample SAMEA2622822, study PRJEB7988) | marine metagenome | biome: marine biome (ENVO:00000447); feature: surface water layer (ENVO:00002042); material: "saline water (ENVO:00002010), including plankton (ENVO:xxxxxxxx)" | depth 5 m | reverse complement strand
TTAAAAATGGCTTCATCTGTTTCTGCCTTTACCACAACACACTGAACGAATCCAGTGCCATCTCTAAGAATTAAAAACCAGATTTTCCCGATTGACCGCAGGTTATAGACCCATCCATTTAGGGCAACTTCCTGGCCGTCATAATCTTTTAATTGTGCAATTGTTGTTTTCATATTTTCCATATTTCAAATTAAATAAGTTGTGATATTACCACGATGTCATGATTTCGTTCAAAACATCTTCCGCAATTTTTGTTACTGCTACAGTAGTAGCAAATTCCCTGGGATCTCCAAATTCATCATCATCTTCCCCATCAATTAAACCATCGCCGTCATTATCGATGGCATCCGAACTGATATCACCGGAAAGTCCATATGCCCCCCACCCTGAAAAGCTTTTCTCAAGGAGGTTTTTATCCTCACGTACATCATACCATTCCACTTTCATATGAACTGTAAATCGATACTCGGTCACTGCTTCTTCTTTAGTGAATGTGTAAGGCGCATCGGATACACGTGTAATGGTTCCCCTTAGAATGGAAGTCGCCTGATCTTCATCCGTAACCCTTAATATATTTTCTTCATTGAACTTCACCAATAGATTTTCCGTGACCGATTCACTCATGCCGAATTCTGCCGTTTGATTTTCTACAATTGGAATAGCGATCGAATTAATATGCGCAGGAATGCTCCCGGCCATGGAGTAATACATGCAAGAGGTGATCAGAGCAGCCCAAATCACAAACAAAAGAGTGCGAAAAATTAACTTACCCATTGGATTTTATTTTCCTCTCCAAACCATACTGGTCAATCTTTCGATATAAGGTCCTCTCACTCATACCTAGAGATTTAGCAGAGGCTCGTCTATTGTTATTGAAAAATTTTAGCGTTCGTGCAATTGCTTCCCGTTCAAGGTCTTCTAAACTCATATCTCCGATGGAACTGTTTTTGATGAAATATTCAGATTCTTCATCGATATGAAGGCTGGGGGTGACTTCACCGCTTTCCTGAGGTATCAAAGGCAATCCCATTTGACTTTGCACCGGCGGTGTTCCTTGAGAGGCAATTTGTTTTAAAAATTCTACATCCTGACGAAGTAAGAATAACTGCCGTAAAATTAATTCTCTTTCAGCTGATTCGGCTGGCTGAGACATAACCACCGGCAAAGCAGTATTATTTTGAGCATAACCATTCAACCCCAACTGTCGCTCCACCATTTCAACCGTAATCCGCTCCCCTTTTTCCAAAACTATGATACTTTCTACAAAATTCTTCAATTCTCTTACATTTCCATCCCAAGAATAATTTTTCATAGTACGGATGGCTTCCGGCATAAATCCGCGATACAACATATCATTGGATCGTGTGAATTCTAATGCAAACCGCTCTACCAGCAAGCTGATATCTTCTACTCGATGGCGAAGTGGCGGGGAGTCAATCGTAACTGTTTTCAATCGATAATACAAATCTTGGCGAAATTGTCCTTTTCGAACCAAATCGCCCAAATCTTTATTGGTGGCTGCAATAACGCGGACATCCGTATTCTTGGATTTTGATGCACCCACGGGCATGAATTCACCGCTCTCCAATACACGAAGAAGTTTTACCTGGGTTTCTAGAGGCGTTTCTCCAATTTCATCTAGAAAGATGGTTCCTTTGTTGGCTGATTCAAAATATCCCTTTCGATCATCTCTCGCATCTGTATATGCACCCTTTTTATGGCCGAAGAGCTCACTTTCAATAATACCTTCAGGTATTGCACCGCAGTTTACCGTTACCAATGGCTGGTGAGACCGTTTTGAATTTTGGTGGAGCGCTTTGGCGATCATTTCTTTCCCTGTGCCTGATTCACCCGTAATAAGAACGGAAATATCAACCGGCGACACTTGGGCCACCATTTCCAGCACTTGCTGAATTGCATCTGATCGACCGATGATGCCTGACTTCTGTTGGATTCGTTCAATACTCATTAAAATGCCTTTGCTAATTCTTTTTCAATTTTGGTGATTTCGTCCCTCAAATTCGCTGCCCGCTCAAAATCCAGATTTTCTGCAGCTTCAAACATTTCTTGTCGGATCATATCCACAGCGAGTTTTTTATCCATTTCGCTGAAATCATCCCCTTTACGGCTTTTGTAAGGCACTTGTTCAGGTTCGTGGATTGAGTCTGCTACAGCAGTGGACCCAATGATATCATCTGTAGATTTATACACAGTGGTGGGTGTAATACGGTTATCCGCATTATATTTTTCCTGGATGGCTCTTCGCCGGGTGGATTCATTGATTAAATAATCCATAGCATCGGAAACATTGTTGCCATACAAAATCACCTGACCATTGATATGTCGTGCCGCCCTACCGGCCACCTGCATGAGTGAACTACGAGAACGTAAAAAGCCCTGTTTATCTGCATCAATGACCGCTACCAATGATACTTCAGGAAGATCTAACCCTTCACGGAGAAGATTAATCCCCACCAAAACATCAAATTCTCCCAATCGTAGATCCCGTAGAATCTGGACCCGTTTGAGCGTATCCACTTCGCTATGGAGGTATCTTACGCGGAGGTTGACCCCACGTAAATATTCAGATAAATCTTCTGCCATTCGTTTTGTAAGGGTGGTGATTAATGTTCGTTCATTTCGTTCTACCCTTTCACGGATCTCGCCAATAAGATCATCGATTTGCCCATGGCTCTTACGCACTTCTACTTGTGGATCCAACAATCCTGTGGGACGGATAACTTGCTCCACCACTACCCCATTGGCCAATTCCAATTCGCGATCCGCCGGTGTTGCAGATACATGGAGCATCTGTTTTTGGGTGGCATGGAATTCTTCAATTTTCATGGGACGATTATCCAGCGCACTGGGCAAACGGAATCCATGTTCCACCAATACTTCCTTCCGTGCACGATCACCATTGTACATGGCCTGAATCTGCGGAAGCGTCACATGAGATTCATCAATGATAGTCATAAAATCATCAGGAAAAAAGTCAATCAATGTATAAGGGCGTTCACCGGGCTTACGCCCAGAAAAATATCGGGAATAATTTTCAATGCCGGAGCAATATCCTACTTCCATCATCATTTCCAAATCAAAATTGGTCCGCTGCTCCAATCGTTGTGCTTCTAATAATTTATCATGGACTCGTAAAAATTCTAATCGGTCAATCAATTCACTACGTATTTCACCTGAAATCCTGTTAATCGTTTCCTGATCTGTAACAAAGTGCTTACCGGGATAAATAAATTCATTATCCATCTCTTTCAGAATTTCACCTGTTAATGGATCAAACCTCATAATTTGATCAATTTCATTACCGAATAGCTCTACCCTAATTCCTACATCTTCATAGGCAAGATAGATTTCAATCACATCCCCACGCACACGGAATGAACTCCGCTCAAAGACCGTATCATTCCTGAGATAATGAATATTGATTAAACTTCTTAAAAACGCCTTCCGATCCAGAACAGCGCTACGCTTCAAGTGGATAACCTTATCTTTATACTCTTCAGGAGAGCCAATACCATAAATACATGAGACAGAACTGACCACTATCGTATCTCTACGACTTAATAGAGAACTAGTTGCTTTCAATCGCAAGATATCAATTTCTTCATTTACAGACATATCTTTTTCGATAAAAGTATCGGTCACAGGCAGATAGGCTTCCGGCTGATAATAATCATAATAACTGATAAAATATTCCACCGCATTATCCGGGAACAACTGCTTGAATTCGCCATACAACTGAGCCGCCAAGGTTTTGTTGTGGGAAATAATCAATGTGGGCCGTTGCACCTTTTCAATCACATTGGCCATGGTAAAGGTCTTCCCTGAGCCGGTGATACCCAACAATACTTGATGCTTATCACCACTATTCAATCCTTGAACCAACCCATCAATAGCTTGGGGCTGATCCCCTTGCGGCTTGAATTCTGAATGGAGTTTAAAATCTGTCATAACGGCAAATTTACCTCGGTTAATTTATACGATACAATGGCAGAGATGGAATAATTATAATTAAAATATTATATAAATTTATATTCATTTCTCCTTTTTTTAGGATTCTCATTTTAAGAGGGTGTGAAAAATGGATGATCAATATTAAAATCCAGACGCATTAAATAAAGGAATTGGGGATACTTCCCTATAAATTAATCACCGAGGCCCTTAAGCATTTTTCAATCCATCGCTTCTTTCGTTAAATACATAACCAATTATAAATGAGAACATTCCTTAAACAGTTCAAGTTAGATCTCGTCAATTTGCGTCTTTCACACCTTTCATTTTCAATCCTCTACTCTGTCGTTACATATGTCATTTATAATGCATTTACAGTGGATAAAATTGCCAAATGGTTTTATGTAAAAGGAGAATATGACTACCTAGGACTCGGTGCATATTATTTGGTGGGACTCTCCCTTGCTATCGCCGTATTTATGCTTGTAGCTCATAAATGGACGATAAAACCATTTGCTATATTTTTCACAATCCTCAGCGGGATGTCTACCTACTTCATCGTGAAGTATGATGTGGCTATCGACTTGAGTATGCTCGAGAATACATTGAACACCGATCCCACTGAAGTGCGAGGTTTATTATCATTTCAAATGATTCCCTATATATTTTTTCTCATCATCCTCCCCAGTATTGGAATATATTTTGTAGATATCCATTTTAAACCCAAGGGTAAATACGTTATTGAATCTCTTGTTGCCTTTGCCGGATCATTCATTTTAGCGTTGGCTTTGCTCTACGCCCAATTCAATCCCATTCACCGTGCGGGAAATATGTCGAGAAAATACATTGTTTATCAATTGACGCCGGTGAACCATATGCAAAGCATCATTGGTCTGATTCAATATAGAATACAGGATCTATTTCCGGGCAAAGCGGACGAACCCATCTTTGTGACGGCAAATGCCACCCAATTTGATGAAGACTTAATTGTCGTTTTGGTAGTTGGTGAATCGGCTAGACAGAAAAATTTTAACCTATATGGATATAATCGAGAAAAAACGACTCCCATCCTATCCAATGTTGAGGATCTCCATGCGCTTAATGGCATAGCCAAATATGGTTCTACACTCTATGCCCTGCCTCATATTCTCAAAAAACAGGATGTATCCATCGCCACTATTTCTGCTACAGCGGGAATTCAAACTGCATGTTATTCTCATTTCTCACTCTATGACAATTGCGGCACAGTGGACCAAATCCGCGTATCCAATTGTAAATATGGAGATGACTGCTATGACGAAGATGTGATTCCCCTATTGAAAAAAAATCTCAGCACTTATGAAAATGGCCAACGATTTATTGTCCTTCATTTGGGAGGCGGTAGTCATGGACCCAATTATCAAAAACGGATTCCTGAAGACTATTACCATTTTCAACCTTTATGTGATGATGCGGACGTCGTCAATGAATGCACTGAGAATGAACTCTACAATTCCTACGACAATACCATTTTTTACACGGATTATGTCCTTGGCAATATCATCAAAGAATTGGATGAATCGAATGCCCCCTATGTATTCATTTATATCTCCGATCATGGAGAGTCACTTATGGAAGAAGGTCGAGTATTCCACGGGATGCCACCGGGTATTCCACTTCCGCCAGAACAAAAGCAAGTCCCTCTACTGGTAAAATCATCCATTCCACTCACCATTTTAGATCGAGATGAATATCCGCAACCCCATGTGTTTGATTCAGTTTTGGACCTTTTGTCCATCGAAACCAATATTTCAGATAAGTCCGATAGTTTTCTGAAGAAATGATAGATAGTATGATCAAGTACATTGGGATATTTCTATGGATATCTATGTCATTGGGTTTGGCGCAGGACAATATCAATTCTGACTCACCAGATAAAATAAAATTGAAATACTTACTTCACCTTCCCAATCAATATGAAAAATATCCTCAAATGAATTGGCCAGTTATTCTTTTCTTACATGGCATGGGTGAAAGGGGTGATAACCTTGAATTACTGAAAATCCATGGTATGCCAAAGATTACAAGCAAGAATAAAGATTTTCCATTTATTGCCATATCGCCACAATGTCCCATCGATAATTTTTGGAATGATACAACAATCCAAGACGCATTGATGGGGCTCTTAAATGAGATTATTTCAAATTACCGCACCGATAAAAATCGTATTTATCTTACGGGATTAAGTATGGGTGGGTATGGTACTTGGTCATTGGCGGCGAAACATCCCAACGTATTTGCAGCAGCGGTTCCTATTTGTGGTGGTGGCGACCCAACTACGGTAAAGAGACTAAAAGATATGCCCATTTGGGCGTTCCATGGAGCAAAAGATATGGTAGTTCCGAGCTCAGAAACTGAAGCGATGGTCTCCGTATTGAAAAAGATTGGTGGAAATGTAAAGTACACCTTATATCCGGATGCATATCATGATTCATGGACGAAAACATATGAAAACGAACAATTGTATCAATGGTTACTTTCTCATCAGAAGTGAATCGAATTATCCCAATCATTCTTAGCTTTCTTTTCATCACCTGCAACAATCCACCCGATTCTGATCTTATTGAATGGCAGCAAAACAAAACCAAATGGGAAAAAATAAACCTATCGGCCTATTTTTTCAATTTTCGAGCCAGTTGCTACTGCATAGATGAATGGGTAAAAGAAGTAACCATCACTGTGACTGCAGATACAATATCCTCTGTTTTATTTACAGATAACCAGCAAACGCCTACTCAAATCAAAACGAATCAATGGCATACGGTGGACAAACTATTTGATATTGCAAAGTCATTTTTGGATGAAGCTTACACATTCGAGTTAGAATTTGATTCAGAATTGGGTTACCCAACATTAATAGCGGTGGATTGGCTGAAAGATGCGGTAGATGATGAGGTTACTTATTTTGCTTCAAACTTGCATTATGAAAAAAATTAACTAAAGGATAAAACCATGAAAAAAATATGTACTTTACTACTTTGTTCTGGCTTATTTGGTCAAAACATTGGCTCCATCGATGCAGTCGAAAATGTATTGGATAATCTCCACCTCTATGCTGCGGAAGCCAATTCCAAAAAGTATATGGCTCTTTTTTCAGAAAATGCTGTATTCTTTGGCACGGATATTAACGAACGATGGCCCAAAGCAGAATTTGATACCTATGCCACCAAACGGATGGCCACTGGCACAGGCTGGACCTACGTCATGACAGAAAGAAATGTATTTTTTTCGGATGATGGTAAAACCGTCTGGTTTGATGAAATTTTACACAATAAAGGGTATGGCGATTTTCGCGGGACAGGTGTATTAAAGATTGTTGATACCGAATGGAAGATTGCACAGTACAATCTTCTCCTTCCCATCCCCAATGATTTTATGAAAAAATATGCTTTGGAGATAAAAGCCTTTTACGGCCAAGAATGAGTTGGATTCTGAGGACTGAACAGATGAATAAAACCCATGAAAGTGTGTAATTCATGAAAAAGCTATTCCTTATTATTTTTTGTATCCAGTTTGGGTGCACCAAAATTAATACAACCGATAAACCCAATATCATCGTCATCATGGCAGATGATTTGGGTTATGGTGATGTGGGTGCCTATGGTGCTAAACCGAAAAATGTTAAAACACCCCATATTGATAAATTGGCTGAAGGTGGGTTGAAATTCACCAGTGGATACTGTTCAGCGTCAACCTGCACACCTACACGATATTCATTCCTCACTGGGACTTACGCCTTCCGTAAAGAAGGAACGGGCATTGCACCACCTAATTCACCGGCAATCATTCAACCGGAGACCGAGACCATCGCGGATATTTTAAAGGAAGCTGGATATAAAACAGCTGTCATCGGGAAATGGCATTTGGGATTAGGTGGTCCTGAAGGACCAGATTGGAATGGTGAATTAAAGCCGGGGCCAAGAGAAATTGGGTTTGACTACAACTTTCTCCTTCCCACCACCAATGACCGCGTACCCCAAGTTTATGTAGAAAATCACCGGGTAAAAAATCTGGATTCAAATGATCCTCTTTGGGTGGGACGAAAAAAACCACGCGAAGACCACCCTACAGGCATCACCCATCGCAATACCCTCCGTATGGACTGGAATGATGGTCACAATAATACCATCCATAATGGAATTGGTCGAATTGGATTTTATACTGGTGGACATGCTGCTCGTTTTCGAGATGAAGATTTAGCTGATGAATGGCAGAAACAAGCTGAGAAATGGATTGAGGGAAATAAGGAACACCCGTTCTTTTTATTTTTCTCATCACATGATATCCATGTTCCGCGGATGCCCCATGAACGATTTCATGGGCAATCTGATATGAGTTATCGCGGCGATGCCATTGTTCAGTTGGATTGGAATGTGGGCGCACTTATGGAAACACTCGATCGATTAGATCTGACAGAAAATACATTGATCATTTTTGTATCAGACAATGGTCCTGTATTAGATGATGGCTATGATGATGAAGCCAATGAAGCATTGAATGATCATAAGCCTGGCGGACCTTTTTCCGGTGGGAAATACACCGTATATGAAGGTGGAACTCGAACCCCATTCATCACCTATTGGAAGGGAATGATTCGACCCGGCATTTCAAATAAAATAGTATCCACCATCGATTTGGCTGCCAGCGTGGCTGCATTGACAGGTGTCAATTTACCCTATGATGGATTTTTAGATAGTTTCAATGTATTGGATGCACTTTTAGGTAAAACTGATGCAAAAGGCAGAGATTATATTGTATTCCAGGATAACGGCCTTCGCGGAAATTATGGACTCAGAGATGGGAATTGGAAACTCCAACGTCATGATTCAAAACGGATGTATAACGGCGATTTATCTATGAGGGTATGGCCCGTACCTCAGTTCACTCTTTTTGATTTAGAGAATGATATTGGCGAGACTAAAGACATATCGGCTGAATATCCAGAGATTTTCAATACGATGAAAAATCAACTCCAAAAGATTATTGATGATGGGAGGACTCGGAATTAAGAAGTGGAGCCGCAGCATGTTTACCCGCCGCTAAGCTTGACCTCACCCCTATAATAATTAAATTGGACTTCCGATTAATTCAAATTCATTGGCCGAATCAATCTTTACATCCACAAATTGGCCTTTTTCAACCGATCCTTTAATATGAACAATATTATCAATTTCCGGTGAATCAAATTCTGTGCGACCTACTGAGACAGTATCTCCAGTTTTATCGACTAATACCTTACAGGTAACACCTAACATGGCATCATTCTTTTCAGCGCTGATGGTGGCTTGAAGATCCATAATCTGGGCTTTTCTTTCGTTTTTTACATCGGCGGGTACATCATCGTCCAATGCCTCCGCTAACGTACCCTCTTCTTCTGAATAGGTAAAAACGCCCAATCGGTCAAATTCTATTTCTTCAATAAAATCATACATTTGTTTGAATTCATCATCCGTCTCACCGGGATAGCCTACGATTAATGTGGTTCGAATCCGAATATCAGGTATGGCCTGACGCAAACGTAGAATACGATCACGGATACCATCTTGGCCCAAACCGCGCCGCATGGATTTCAATATATTGTCGGCGCCGTGTTGGATGGGCATATCCAAATACCGACAAACATGTTTGGCCTCTGCCATTGCATCAATAATCCGTTGAGATAAATGGGCCGGGTGAGCATAATGAAGACGAATCCAATCGATATCCAGGGTATCCAATGAACGAATCAAATCACTAAGATACACTTTGGGGTTTAAATCCCAACCATAGCTGGTGGAGTCTTGAGCGATGACCAGCATTTCTTTTACACCTTGATCTGCCAGTTTTTCTGCCTCCCACATTATAGAATCAATACCACGGCTTTTTTGCAGTCCACGCATAATGGGAATACTACAGAACGAACAGCCATTGTCACACCCTTCTGCGATTTTCAAGTAAGCATAATGGTTGGGCGTCATTAACGATCGATAGAATAAAGGATCGTCTTTGGCATAATCCTTACCCGTCAAAAAGGATGCAATTTGTTTATGGTCATTACTCCCGAAGATGCGATCCACTTCAGGGATTTCTTCCGCCAATGCTTCAGGATAACGTTCCGATAGGCATCCCATGACCACCAACTGTTTCAAATTTCCCGCTTTTTTCAGTTCTGCTGCTTGAAGAATTGTTTCAATCGATTCTTCCCTCGCTATATCTAAAAATCCACACGTATTGATAACAATCGTATCTGCTTCTTCAGGATCTTTGGTAATATCAAAATTTTTATTTTTGAGTCCACCGAGTAGAATTTCAGAATCCACCAATGCTTTGGCACATCCTAAACTAATCATATTCAGTTTTTGATTGGTATTATTCATGCTTCCGCAGTCCCTAATAATCCCTGTACATATTCCTGGCGATTAAATGGGAATAGATCGTTCAAATCTTCACCCACGCCAATAAATTTTACGGGGATATCCAATTCTTTAAATAGGGGGAATACGATGCCCCCTTTTGCAGTACCATCCATTTTTGTGAGTATGGCACCATCCACCTGCACTGCTTCAGCAAATGCCTTCACTTGATTTAGAGAATTTTGGCCTAAACTTGCATCCAAAGTGATGAGTGAGTGGATTTCAAATTCAGGAAATCGCGTTTCTGCCACTCGATACATTTTTTCCAATTCGGCCATGAGATTCTTGTAGATGTGAAGACGCCCCGCCGTATCCACAATGGTCATAGTTGCACCACTAGATTTTGCAGCAGTTAATCCATCAAATAAAACAGCAGATGGTTGCTGCGCCTGTTCATTGCATATGATTTTTGTATCGATTCGATTCGCCCAAACTTTTAGCTGATCGACTGCTGCCGCTCTGTATGTATCCGCTGCAACCATGAGGACTTTTTCCCCATTTGATTTATAATAATTTGCCAATTTTGCCGATGATGTGGTTTTCCCAGTCCCATTAACACCCACAATCATAAGCACGATTGGTTTTTCACTGTTACTAACTAAATTATTTTCAGGCAATTGTGATACGAGATAATCCTCCACTTTTTCAATAAATCCATCTTTGCGATGCTTTTTAACCACACCTAAAACGGCTGCAACGGTATCAAACCCTAAATCGGCACCAATGAGTGTATCTTCTAAGGATTCTAGCGACTCAACACTCACCTTTCGTTTTGCCACCTTTTCAAAGGCGTCGGATACAGTTTCCCTCGTCCGACGGAGGGCCTGAAATATTTTACCCATAAATGCCATTTAATGAATTTCTTTATAAGCTTGATAAAAGGATTTGATATATACCAACCAACTCACCACCAACAAGAATGTGGCGATATAAATAGTCGCACCCTGCATCCATGGGAAGGCATCCCATGGCCAAATGTGAACCATCACAGCCAAAGATGTAATTCCCGTTGCCCACTTACCCCACCAGTTGGAATGGAGAATGAAATGGCTGTGGTTTAGAAAGTAAATTGCAGATACGGCAATCCAGACATATCGCACCAGATAAAACACGAAGAACCAGCCCGGGAATCGCCCAACCAATGTCAAATACGATACCACTCCCAATAGACATAAAAAATCAGCGATAGGATCGATCCATTTGCCCGCATGGGTTACCTCCTGGGCCTTCCTTGCCACCCATCCATCCAATGCATCTGAGAGAATGGCAATAATCACCAAAATAAAGGTAATCGTGCCTAAAGATGGATCCCTTAACGTATATATAATGGGCACGGCCAATAGGGCCCGACTTATGCTAATAAAATTGGCCAATGTGAGAATACGTCTTGGATCTGTAATTTTTGTTTTAGGTGACATGAGTCGATACGGATGTATTTTGTTTTACAGTTTGAGTATCTAAATCGTATATCTGATCACAGTGGGCATACACAAATGTGGAATCATGTGAAATCAGTATCAGGTGCTTTTGATGTAATATTTCCTGAAATAATCGGCTCAAAATTAACTTTTGTTTCCACCCCAATCCAAAGGTTGGCTCATCTAAAATTAAGACCTCATATTCACAATGAGCCAAGATGATAATTAACGCCATGCGCAATGTTGACCATGGGATGTCCAACGCCGGTTGACTTTTTACCATTTCCCAATTAATTTGATATGAATTGAGTCGATTAATACATTTATTTAATAATCGTTGATTCATTTTTTGATGTAGAATCAATTCAGAGATAAATGATTCCATTGAATCAGGACCAAGCATTCGTTCTGGAAATTGATCTAAGGTGGCCGCAACAACAGGAAGCCCTTTGATATGCAATTTAATATTACCGGATTCTGGCTGAAGAAAACCCGTCATCAATTGGGAAAGCGTGGTTTTCCCTTTTCCATTTTTTCCGATCAATCCGACAGCTCTTGCATTAGATATTTTGCATTGCAAATTTTGAATTAAGGGCGAGCTCTCATCGGCAAATGAAAAGCATAAATTATCCATATCTAGGCCCAACTCACCGCCGTTATTTTTATATTGGTATTCACCTTCGGATGGGCGCTGATTATGGGGTTCAAATCCAGATAAAGATAAATTCCACTGGGTATCACCGAAGGTCAAATCGGTCATATCCGAAGTAAACCATAATACGTTTTTTCCATTTGAAACCTTATTTCGAAGCCAATTCACCCATTGAGTTTTGGTAGTACTATCTAAAAATGATAATCCATCGTCGATTAAGATCAATTCCGATTCCGTGTTCAAAGCAGTCACCAGATTGAGCATTTCCATCTCACCACCGCTTAGAGATGCAGGATGACGATCCCAATTTTCAATAAATGGTAGATCTAACTTTAACTGTTTTAGCGAATATTGAAGCCATTTTGTATCCGTGGATAGACATTCCAACCCAAAAGCCAACTCTGAATCTAATGTATGGGATAAAATCTGATTTTCGGGGTTTTGAAAAATAATCTGTACCGATTCAGGCAAATCTTTTTCAACCAATGTAAAATGAACAGGCTCTTCCCCAATTATACCCGCCAAATAGCGAATAAGTTGAGATTTACCGCATCCACTCTCGCCATAAACAACGTGCAATCCTGGATTCAGCTCAATCCGTTCTGATCGGCCGAATTTTTGAAAGTCTAATTGAAATAAAATAGGATTAATCATGAATCAGGTTTCGGACCACCCTTGTGGCGGAACCTAAATTCCGATGGATGACATTCGTGGCTGCATAACTGGCTTTAATGAATGCAGATCGATCTTCGAAAAGATCTTTAATTCCTAAATATAAATCTGTCCCGTTCTCGATTGAAAAACCACCCCCATCTGCAATGAGTTCTTCTGCTTCATGAAAATTTCTATATCGAGGACCAAAGAATACAGGCAGACGAGCAATGGCCGGCTCCATGACGTTATGGACACCATTGGAAAATCCACCGCCGATATAAGCAATTTGACCGCTCCAGTATAACTGGGATAATCTGCCAATGGTATCTACAATAATGATGCGTGCATCCAAATCATCAGGATCTTTATGTCCCAAACGCTCAACGGAAAAGTGTTTCTGTATAAAAAATGATTCTACAGTCTCCACCACTCTTTCAGTGGGTTCATGAGGGACCCATATCAATGACAAGTCATCTATATTCCGCATGAGACTAATTACCGATTCTAGAATGACTTGTTCATCTTCTGTATGGACACTTCCTACAAGAAGTCGTTTTGGCCGCAACAATACAGATTCGGTCCGCTCTTGGGTAAATTTATCTGCTTTCAGTTTTACCTGATCATATCGTGGATTTCCTAAGACGCGAACAATGAGTTTTCCCTGGGAAAATAAAATACGTTGTAGTCGATCGTAATCCGGTTCTGAAATGGTATAAATAGCTGAAAAACTGCTATAAACGTTTCGGTAAAAATTTCGAATTACTGGAAAGAGTTTGGATGTATGTTCAGAAAACCGTGCCGCAAATAGTGTAGAATGAATTCCTTTGCTGTTCGCTTCCCAAATTAGGTTGGGCCACACATCATATGCCGCCAATATCAGTTTTGCAGGCTTTACCAATTGGAGTGATTTTTTAACCATCCAAGGCAAATCGATGGGTAAATATATTTTACAGTCGATATGGTCATCATTTACATGGTTAAATCCGGATGGTGAGAAAAAACTCACGATGGATAATGAATGGGGTTCCACTTCTTTTAAACCGGTCAGCACCGGTTTTACTTGCTCAAATTCACCAAGAGATGCTGCGTGAAACCAATAAATGGTTTTGCCTTTTCCCTTTGAAACCATGAAATCTTTCAATTGATTATAAGATTTTATCCGCCCAATCATCCCTGTTCGCACCTTTTTATTTAACAAACTGCCCAAAAACCCAAAGATAAGTAAAATGGGCAGCAAAATTAGATTATATATCAATCGCCAAATCATACTTGTACTAGCCTGTGAATCGCATCCATCACTGCTTCAGGATGGATTGACGTCATGCAGTATTGCTCCTTGCGGTAACAGGGAAAGCTTCCATTTTGTGAACAGGGTCTGCATTTAAGATCAGTTTGAGCCACCACTTTAGAATGGCTATTAAACACACTGGCCCCTGTTTCTCTAGATGTGGGACCTAAAATGGCAATTGCAGGCACATTTAATGCTTCACCAGCATGAAGTAATCCCGTATCGCTTCCCATAACAAATTGCGCACCACCCACAATGGCCATCGATTCTCTTAAATTGGTTTTACCATGTATATCCACAACCTTGGAATCTGCAGTATTTTTTATCAATTCACAAATGGCATCATTTGGACCTCCGATTAATACGGGAGTGAGGTCTAATTGCGCTATACAGCCATCAATTACAGCGGCGTATCTTTCACCAATCCATTGTTTTTGTGACCACGCTGCACCAGGGGTAATAACACAATAATTTTCTAACACACCTTTTGTCTCTAAGAAGGATCGTACACGGGATTTTTCTATATCTGACACCGTAAGTGTTGTGGGTGAAATTTCAAGTGATGCGGGGAGAATGGATTGTACAGGGTCGTGGAGCCAAGATCGAACCGTAAAGTCTGAAGAAAAATGATTTTGACGAAGGGCAAATAGTTTGAAACGATTCCAGCGCGGTTTCTTTACCCACACCGAAGGCGTTTTCACCATGGCTTTCCGAACAATTCTAGACCGAGTTGTATTATGGAGATCGATCAACAAATCATAGCCCATGGTTTCCATTTCAAATCCGGTTCTTTTTAATGCCATAAAACCGGCGCCAATATCCACAGCATGCACTCTATTGATATGGGGGTGTCCCTCAAGTAAGGATGCATATTTGGATAATGTCATAAAGTCGATTACAGCTTCGGGGAAGTTTGATTTTAGTGTGCCAACCACTGATGTGGTTTGAACAATATCCCCTATTGAACTGAATCGCAGGACCAAAATGGCCCGTAGCTGGGTCATAATGGTTTTAGCCCGTTCGTTGGGCGTTAAAACTGATCAGATCGACCATAGATTGTTTATAAGGCGAATCTGGATAAGGTGAAATGGCATACAAAGCCTGATGATTGAATTCGTCTATTTTTTGTTCGGCATATGTAAATCCGCCTGCATCATTGACAATGTCTTTTAGGGTATTTAAATCAGACTTGGATTTCTTTTTCAATCCCAAAATCTTTTTCACCTGACGTGTTTCAGTACGTGTTAGGTTTTCATAGGAATGAATCAAAGGCAGTGTAACCATATTTCGCTTTACATCGGCGCCCAAATCTTTACCCGTTTGCTGTTCGCTACCCAATAGATCAAATAAATCATCCTTCACCTGAAATGCCATCCCCAATTTAGTGCCATAAGTAACCATGGCATTTCGATCGGATTCTTTACCTGTAGAGGTAATTGCACCCAATTCACAACTGGTAGAAATTAAAGAAGCTGTTTTTTGATAAATCATATCGAAATAGACATCTTCATTCATAGATCGTGTGAGGGATTTTTCTATTTGCAGAATTTCTCCCGCCGCCAGTTTCTCCGCCGTATCCGCAATGAGTTGAAGTGCAGCAAAATCTTTTAATCCCACCATATTGATTAGCGTTTTACTCAGGACGAAATCACCCATAAGCACGGAAATTTTATTCTTCCATACCCGATTGATGGATGGAAATCCACGGCGTTTCTCTGCTTCATCCACCACATCATCATGAATAAGGGTGGCAACGTGAAGCAATTCAATCATGGCCGCAGCTCTATAACTATTCATGGTTGGCTGACCGCAGACCCGAGAAGACAGAATTGTTAATACTGGCCGTATATGCTTCCCCTTATGCCGAATTATATATTTACCGATGAGGTTTATGAGGCGGACTTCTGACCGAAGGGCATTCCGAAATTCTTCTTCGAAAAGTTTTATATCCTCAAAAATAGGATCTGTAATATGCTTTAGAGATTTAAAGTCGTTTTTCACGGCACGAAATTACCCCTGTTTATTCCGATTTACCAACCAACTCACACCAATACTTAACTCGTATAAAAGCATAAGCGGTATAGACATTAATACCAAACTGACCGGGTCAGGCGGTGTAATAAATGCACTTAAGATTAAAACAACCACAATGGCATGACGGCGGTAGTGTCCCATAAATGCCGGTGTCAATAATCCAAATACGGATAAAATAAATACCAATACGGGCAATTCAAAGATTAGACCACTTCCGATCATGATCCATGTGATAAAATTAAAATAGTAATTAATGGAGAAGTTGTTCTGAATCCCTTCCATACCCACAGAAGTAAAAAATTCTAATGAAAATGGAATGATGACGGTATAAGCAAATGTCAGTCCAATCAAGAATGAAAGGTATGTAAAAATAATTAATGGCGCCACATACCGACGTTCATTCATATATAATCCCGGAGCAATGAACTTCCAAATCTGGTAGGTCAGTACAGGAATGGCTAATACGAATCCACCAATGAGTGCGATGCCCCACTTAATCATAAACATCCCCTGCACCTTCAATACCTGTAGGTCCATGGGTGTGGCTAAATTTTGGGTGGGTTGAATTAAAAAATCAATTAATGAATCAATAAAATAAAATGTAATGACGGCGCCCACCAATACAGATCCCAATGATTTGACCAATCGCCAACGCAATTCTTCCAAATGGTCTAAAAATGGCATGGATGAATTTTCATCAGTCATGACTGCCTTTCAGTAATGAATTAGCTACCTCATGTGGAGAGGTATTGGTTAATTCTAAGTTTTGAATTGACAATTCCATTTGATCCAGTTTTTCCTGTGTCCAGAATTTCCGCAATAATCGATCTTGAATTAGATTAAAAATCCTGTTTCGATAGCGCTCTAATTGTTTCGCCATTAACACTCCTTCATCCTTCATAAGTGACAGATGATCTATTATGCCTTGGTAAAGATCTGCTACCCCTTCTTTTCTATCGGCAGAGGTATTGAACACAGGCGGTTCCAATTTCCCTTTTTGGGTAAATGTATGGAGGATGGCTTTCAAAGATTGCGCTAAACGTCCTGCGCCATCTCGGTCAGATTTATTTACCACAAAAATATCGGCAATTTCAATCAATCCTGCTTTCATCAATTGGATTTCATCCCCCGATTCAGGAACCAATACAACCATTGTCATATCAACGGCTTTAGCCACATCATGCTCACCTTGCCCCACACCGACAGTTTCGAAGATAATTACATCCTTTCCGCTGGCGGCCAAAAGATCACCTACATCCTGCGCTTTTCTGGCCAATCCACCTAAATCGCCATGGGAGCCCATACTTCGGATAAACACGTTATCATTGAATAAATAGTGATTCATGCGCACACGATCACCCAAAAGAGCACCACCGGTGAAAGGACTTGTAGGATCCACTGCAACCACACCTACGCTTTTACCATCATCGATCAGAATCTGGATTAATTGGTCGGCAAGTGTACTCTTCCCTGCGCCCGGCGGACCTGTAATACCGATTCGGAGTGCATCATGACTAAGGGTATGCACTTCCTTAAAAAAAGTATCAGAAATGGGTTGACCAGATTCAATTTGAGTAATTACCCGGGATAGGGCACGATGATCATTCGATCGAATCCGATCAAGCGTGTGTTGGTCCATTAGATTATTTGATGCGGTTTAAGAGAATGCTTGACGAAAAGTGTCAAAATTATAAATGATCAAATCACGATTTTCCCGTTTGACCCATGCTTTATCTTCTAACAATTTCAACGTGCGGGATACTGTCTCTCTGGACGTGCCGGCCATATTGGCAATATCCTGCTGATAAGGGAGATTTTGAATATTAACATGACCTTGCTTGATGGTACCCAATTCCTCCGCCAAACGAATAATGGTAATTCCAATCCGCTGTTCTGAATCGCTGAGAGATAAACTTTCAATTTGCTGATCACTTTTACGTAAACGAATGGCCAACTCTTCTAACAGTGCAATGGCAATTTTAGGATAAAATTCTAAACAAGCGAGAAAGTCGCTCCGTGAAAGGGTGAGCATTTTTGCCGGTTCATTGGCAACAATATTGGCTGAACGACCTTCTCCATCCAAAAGGGACATTTCACCAAAGAAGTCACTTTCACCTAAAATAGCCAGGATGACTTCCCGACCGTCATCACTGAGGCGGGTAACTTTAACGGCGCCACCAGTAATGATAAAAAATGTTTCTCCCTGACTTTGTTCTAATAAAATCATTTGGCCTTTATCATATTCGCGGGGAATCATTTTATTCGAAATTTTGGTGAGGTCAGAATCAGAAAGATCCGAAAATATGGGCACATTCCGCAGATGATCAACTTTATTCATGGCCGAAAATACTAATATTTATATGACAGATGGAATCGGTAAAGTTATAACCATTTCAATTATGTCGTTGTGACCAATCTCACAGATTTGCAATATTTTTCACTATTTTATTCTGATTATTTCTTTTGGCGAAGTGCTTCATTAAAGAATAACTTCGCATCCGAAAATTCAATCATTATTCGAGGATTTAAATGGATAGACATCCACAACAAATTAAGCGGGAACGCCAGGACAAAAAAAAACACGCCATCAATGTGGCTAAAACGTCTGATATGAAGACAGCCATCAAACGTGTCTTAGCGTCCACTGATGCCACTGAAGCACAGGCACTTTACTCCAAAGCGGTAAGCACTATTGATAAAATGGTCAGCAAAGGCGGATTAAAAAAGAATACAGCTGCCCGAAGAAAATCTCAGATCACACGACATCTGAATTCTTTATCTACATAACGCTTTTATAGTTTTATCGCTATATAATTAAAAACCCCGCCATCGCGGGGTTTTTTGTTTTTATTCTAACACCTGAGCAATCTCGAAGGGTTAATGACTTCATTAATTATCTGACACCTGATAGTTGGGTGCTTCTTTCATAATTTTCACTTCATGGGGATGACTCTCTTTCACACCGGCGGATGTAGTCTGAATAAATTCCGCTTTTTCATGAAAATCTTGAATATCCTTTGCACCGCAATAACCCATAGACGATCTTAAACCACCCATCAGTTGATGAATTGTATTTCGAACTGAACCACGGTAAGGCACCATACCTTCAATTCCTTCTGGTACTAACTTCGTTGCTTCGGCACCTTCTTGAAAATACCGATCGCCACTGCCCTCCTGCATAGCACCCAACGATCCCATACCACGATAGGATTTATACTGTCGGCCCTCAAATAAAATAAATTCACCAGGACTTTCATCCATCCCTGCCAACATGGAGCCTAACATGACCACTTCTGCGCCGGCAGCAATAGCTTTAGATAAATCTCCACTGTAGCGAATACCGCCATCAGCAATCACAGGAATATCATATTTTTGTGCTTCATCCACACAATTCATAACACCAGAAAGTTGAGGCACACCTACACCGGCCACAATCCGTGTTGTACAGCTAGCACCGGCACCAATCCCTACTTTTACACAATCTACGCCCGCATCAATCAATGCTTTTGTTCCGTCTGCAGTTGCCACATTTCCTGCAATGACCTGAAGGTCACCGACAGATTTTTTAATATTTTTGACGGTATTCAATACACCGACAGAATGACCGTGAGCAGTATCAATCGCAATTACATCCACATCTGCATTGGTAAGGGCTTGCGCCCGTTCCATGGCATCGCCACTTACACCCAAAGCAGCGCCTACACGCAAACGACCTTTTCTATCTTTGCAGGCATTGGGGAAATCTTCTTTCTTCTGAATATCCTTTACGGTGATGAGACCAGCCAAACGCCCATTATCATCAACAACCAGTAATTTTTCAATTCGATGTTCTTGCAGAACTTTTTTCGCTTCTTCTAAGGTGGTCCCTTGAGGAACGGTTACTAAATTGTCGCCAGTCATTCGATCACGCACGGATAAGGTATGATCGGTCTCAAAACGAATATCCCGGTTGGTAATAATCCCGATTAATTTTTTACCCTCCACAACCGGCAAACCGCTAATATGATAATTGGCCATGACAGTTTTAGCATCCGCAATGGTTTTATCCGCGGATAAAGTAATCGGGTTTAAAATCATTCCACTTTCAGATCGTTTGACCCGATCCACCATGAGAACCTGACTTTCAATGGACAAATTTTTGTGAATGATGCCAATTCCACCTTCTCGAGCCAGTGCCACTGCCATTCCACTTTCGGTAACTGTATCCATGGCTGCAGATAGTAATGGAATATTCATTGATATTTTTTGGGTTAATCTCGTCTGCAAATTAACTTCCCGCGGGAGAATATGGGATTCCTGCGGCACCAGAAGGACATCATCAAAAGTAAGTGCTTGTATAAATGGTGGTCTGTTTTTCATGGATTACTTTAATTGATTAATTTTTTGAACTCGATCTAAAATTGTTCCGGATTGGATCAAATTGGAAACAGTTTGAATATCTTTGGACAAAGACCTATCTGCTTTGTGAAGCACTTTCAATCGCATGAGCAATCGCATAACCGGCATGAGTCCCGGAGACGATTTATATTGCCTGTGGAAGCGGTAATTCACATTCCCTGCCACCAATAGCTCAATTGCCAAAATAATATTTACATTGTGTAAAATCCGCAGACATTTTCGACCTGCCCATGGAGCCATACTAACAAAGTCTTCTTGTCCTGCAGAAGTAGAAATCGAATCCACACTGGCGGGATGGGCCAATGTTTTATTCTCAGATACCAATGAAGCTGCCGTCACTTGGGCCAGCATGAAACCAGATTCTAATCCCGGATCTACAGCACCGAACATGGGAACACGATCTCTGATTCCTTTCATAAAATAATTCACCCGTCGTTCTGCAATGGCGCCAATTTCTGCAATGGCAATTGACAATGTATCCATTGCTTGCGCCACGGGTTCCGCATGGAAATGGCCGGAATTCATCACTTTGCCATTGGGAAAAACCAGCGGATTATCCGATACGGAATTGATTTCATTTTGAATAATCTTCTCTGCATTGGTGAACACTTCTCGACTGGAGCCGTGAATATGAGGAATACAGCGAACACAATATGGATCTTGAATGTGACCGCAATCATCATGAGATTGAACCACCTCACTGTCTCTAAGGAGTTGATATACATTGGTAGCAGAAGCCAATTGGCCACTGTGCTTTTTTAATTGATGAATTTTGGGTGTGAATACCGTACGGCTAGAAAGGCTTGCTTCTGCACTTAAGGCACCGGCAATGTCCGCTGTTTCTAGAATCTTTTTTGATTCAGCCAATGCCCGGATAGCCAAAGCGGTGGATACTTGTGTACCATTGATGAGACTCAAGCCTTCTTTTGCCTCAAGAACTGTGGGCTCTAAATTAGCTTCTTTTAAGGCAATCATGGCGGGCATGATACGGTCTTGAAAATGGACATCTCCTTCGCCAATCATGGCCCGTGCCATGTGAGACAATGGCGCTAAATCGCCTGATGCTCCTACAGAACCTTGTCGGGGAATAAGGGGCAAAATGTCATGGTTTAGCATCCCCACCATTAACTTCGCCAATTCAGGTCGAATACCGCTGTACCCTTTGGCCCATGTCAATAGCTTTAGAATCATGGTAATCCGCGTTACGCCTAAATCCAACGGTTTTCCCACACCAGAGGCGTGAGATCGGACGAGGTTCAATTGAAGTTGCATGAGATCGGCCGCATCAATTAAAACGGTACTCAGTTGGCCAAAACCCGTATTGACACCGTACACTTGCTGCCCCGATGAGAGAATTTTCTTCAGTACTTTACAAGAATCTTTAATGGATTTCTTTGCCTCAGGGCTGAGGCTCACGCGTGCAGGACTGCTCAGAAGTGGCGAAAGATCACACCAGTGGATCGAATGGTTTGAAATCGTTAGTCTACCCATCAAGTAATTTAGGACTTTTTATAAACATTGACCAAGCATAGTGAAATTAATTTGTTCGATAATGATTAATAATTATATTTAATTGTTGATTGCAGATTAAATCATTAATCAAAATTCATTCTTCATTATTTTCCTTCCTTTCCCTTATTTTCGCTCCGCAAATGAAACATTTAAACGGGGAGTTTATCAACAATGAAAACAAAACTATTTACAGGAATCGTATCATGTGTAATCATCAACGGGGGATGCGCTATGCAAAATACTAAATCTGAACCAACCGCAGTGGCACCATCCACAGTTGCGGAAAATCCATTTTATAATGAGAGCGATCTCTATATGAAATATCCGCCTTTCGATCGGGTGAAGAATGAACACTATGCCCCAGCCTTCGAAAAGGGAATGGCGGAACATATGGTAGAAATAAACGCTATTGCCAATAATCCCGATGCGCCCACCCTTGAAAATACAATTGTGGCTATGGAAAAATCCGGCGCACTTTTAGATAGGGTGGCCACCGTCTTTTTTGCCCTTATCTCTGCTCATACCAATGATGAGATTGAAGCGGTCCGCAGTAACATGGCGCCTAAACTGTCAGCGCACAGTGATCAAATTTTATTAAATGGATCTCTTTTCGAACGAGTGAGCAGTTTACATGAATATCGAAAGAATTTAGGATTGGATGCTGAAGGTACCCGCCTAATAGAAAAATATTACACAGATTTCGTCCGGGCCGGCGCAAAACTATCATCTGAAGAAAAAGAGCGCCTCAAAACTATCAATGGCGAAATTGCTGTCCTCCAAACCCAATTCAGCCAAAATATATTAAAAGAAGTAAATGCATTAGCGGTAGTTGTGGATACGAAGGCTGAATTAGACGGTTTGTCTGAAAGTGCCATAGATGCAGCCGCTGAGGAAGCGGAAAAACGTGAATTATCCGGCAAATATGTATTAGCCCTAAAAAACACCAGCGGGCAGCCACCCATGTCTTCTCTCACCAACCGTGCATTAAGAGAACGAATTCATAAAACATCACTTTCACGGGGGAGCCGTGGCGGCGAGTTTGATAATCGAGAAAGTTTGACGAAAGTATTGAAACTCCGTGCCGAACGAGCCCAACTCATGGGATACGCCAATCATGCCGCCTATCGATTAGAAAGTCAAACTGCTCTTACACCAGCTGCCGTAAATGAACGGTTGAGCAGTCTTGCTCCCAAAGCGCTGACCAATGCAAAAAAGGAAGCAGCAGACCTTCAAAAAATGATTGATGCCGAAGGAGACAATTTTGAATTAGCATCCTGGGATTGGGATTTTTATACAGAAAAAGTTCGGGCAGATAGATATAATTTTGATGCTTCCCAATTGAAACCCTATTTTGAAATGGACAATGTGCTTCAAAATGGTGTCTTCTACGCCGCCACCCAACTCTTTGGTATTACTTTCAAAGAACGGTTTGACCTCCCTGTTTATCAAGAAGATGTGCGTACGTTTGAGGTGTTCAATGAAGATGGATCTACCTTGGCACTCTTTATTTTTGATGGCTATGCACGTTCATCAAAGCGAGGTGGCGCATGGATGAATGCATATGTGTCTCAATCTAAACTTAAAGGAAATCTCCCTGTGGTGGCTAATCATCAAAATGTAGTGAAACCGCCTGAGGGTGAACCCACTCTTATGTCCTTTGAAGAAGTCATTACCATGTTTCATGAATTTGGCCACGCCCTTCATGGCATGTTTTCTGATGTTCATTACCCATACTTTGCGGGCACATCCGTCCCTCGGGATTTTGTGGAATATCCATCTCAGGTGAATGAAATGTGGGCCATATGGCCTTCTGTGCTGAAGAATTATGCCGTCCATAATGAAACGGGCGAAGCCATGCCGAAGGCATTGCTGGATAAGGTGTTGGCTACTCAGAAGTTTAACCAAGGATTTATAACCACTGAATATTTAGCAGCATCGATCTTAGATCAATCGCTCCATCAACTCACACCTGATCAGGTGCCGACAGCAGATGATTTAATTGCCTTTGAATCGGATGTGCTCAAAACAGGCGGCATCTCATTTCATGCAGTACCACCACGTTATCGCAGCACCTATTTCTCCCATATTATCGGCGGCTATTCTGCTGGTTATTACTCCTATATTTGGAGTGAAGTATTGGATGCAGACACTGTAGAGTGGTTCAAAGAGAATGGTGGATTGAAACGTGAAAATGGCGACCATTTTAGAAAAACACTGCTTTCTCGAGGAGGCAGTAAAGATGCATTGACAATCTTTAAGGAATTCCGTGGCGCCGAACCCAATATCCAACCCCTTTTGGACAGGAGAGGATTAAATTAAGGGTTAATGACTAAATATCTTATAGTTCTGATGCTCTATTTTTTCTCAATAGGGCTGGCTCAAGAAGAAAAAAAGGCACGACCAAAAAGATATACTGGTGTTGGATTGTTCGATCATAAAACGGGGTTGAGTATATTTGGCAATACGTGGGCATTATATCAAACCAATCAACATGAAATTTTTGCCGGATTGGGTATAATGCCTGCGGGCACACTATCTCTAGGTTGGAAATATTATATGAATGAAGGCCCTATTGAATATTACTCGGTTATTTCTGTCCAACAAATCAATGCAATGGGCGGGGAAGTCGTGGCCCCATATTTATCTATAGGTGGCGAAAAGAAAATAACCAAGAAGCTATATTTGAATTTGGGGATTAGCACCGTAGTGCGGCTCTATTCAGATCTAAATACTAATATTGTACCCTTCCCCGCCATGAATATCAGTTGGCGGAAGTAAAGCCAATTAGAATAAAATAATGATCTCAATTCTTGGCATCCCCTTAGATGAAAATTCATCTTTTCTAAAAGGAGCGGCTAAGGCACCCCGACTCATCATGGATGCTTTTCATTCAGATGCATCCAATATGTTTTCAGAAAGCGGGGTGAATTGTGCCGATCCAAATACCATTACTGAATTGGGAGACATGCAGCTTTCTACCGGTGAATTATCCATGGTTTTCATCCGAAAGACCGTGCAAAAAGAGTTGAATCACGGGCAAAAAGTCATTTCACTAGGCGGGGATCATTCTGTCACCTTCCCCATTATTCAAGCCTATAACCAATCCTATCCAGATTTAAATATTCTCCATGTGGATGCCCATCCTGATCTTTATGACAACTTTGAAAACAACCCTCATTCCCACGCCTCCCCTTTTGCCCGAATTATGGAAAATGGATTGGTAAAGCGGTTGGTACAAGTAGGTATTCGCACTTTGAATGATCAACAAAAAGAACAGGTGGAACGATTTGGTGTAGAGGTGATTGAAATGAGAGACTTCGACTCATCAATCTCACTCAGTTTTGATGGTCCAGTGTATGTATCTATTGACTTAGATGGCCTCGACCCAGCCTTTGCCCCCGGTGTTTCCCACCATGAGCCAGGTGGACTTTCATCTCGGGAATTGATAAACCTCATTCATCATATGGATGCCCAAGTGGTAGGTGGTGATATCGTGGAATTCAATCCTGATAGGGATATCAATGACATAACCGCAACGGTAAGCGCAAAATTATTGAAAGAATTAATTGGAAAAATAATAAAATGAAGTCAACTCAAAAACATGATGAACGGATTGCTAATATGAAATTTGGGTCGATCTATCCACTCTACCTTACGAAGGTTGAAAAGAAAGGTAGAACTATTGAAGAACTTCATAAGGTAATCTCATGGCTCACTGTGTTTAGCGATAAGGAAATTCAAGATTATGTTAAAAAGGGTGTTACATTTCAGCAATTTTTCGCCGAAGCAACGCTAAACCCAAATGCAAATCTGATTAAAGGGGTCATCTGCGGATATCGTGTAGAAAAAATTGAAACCCCTTTAACGCAACAAGTGCGATACTTAGACAAATTAATCGATGAACTGACGAGGGGCCAAAAAATTGAGAAAATCTTGCGGACGCCTTAAATCAATCAGAGTTTAATCAATTGAATTCACCCGATTGAACTCTTTCATATCTACCGGAATCGCATCACTGAATGCCACACCATACCGTTTATTTATTACCCTGTCATCCATGACAATAAAGATTCCCTCATCATATGCAGTTCGAATCAGTCGGCCAAAGCCTTGTCTGAATCGGATTACCGATTCGGGTAGGGCATATTGCATAAACCGGTTCCCTCCTTGAGATTCAATCATATCGCCATAGGACTTCACCAATGGTTCTGTGGGTACATCAAAGGGCATTTTTACAATAAATAAAATTTCCAGGAGATCGCCCGGTAAGTCCACCCCTTCCCAAAAGGCATTCGTTCCAAGTAATATTCCATTGGATGTTTGATGCATGCCTCGTACCAATCCGGAGCGGGATGTCTGTCGTTTTTGTGCAAAAATGGGTAAATCACGTCCACCCTGTTTCTGCTGCAATAATTGAAGGGTGGCTTCCAATTGACTTCGATTGGTGAATAAAACCATCATTCGTTTATTATACCGCTCATGGCAGGTATAAATCATATTGGCCAACACCTCAGGCCGTTGACCATCTGAGCCGGAATACTGATAATAGGTTACCTGTTCATTATAGTGAAATGGACTATCAAAGACGGCAGTCTTTACATCGTCAAATTCCACACCATTCAATCCCGTTCTCTGGAGATAATAATCAAATGTTTGATCCGTCCTCAGCGTTGCACTGGTAAGTATGCAATGATCCAGAGATTTAAATAATCCTTTTGACAAATCCTCTGCCAGGTCAATCGGGGCCGCATTTACCGTTAAAATCAACTGGGTCTTCCCGCCGAAATTTTTGAAATTGCCTTCATACCAATAAACGCCATCCTGCTGCTGATTGGTGGTCACCATTTGGATGAGCATCAAGGCATCCGTTATGAAGCCTTCGCCCCGATCCAACAATTGGTGGAGTTCGATAAAATCTTCCCGAGTTTCATCAATATCCAGAAGAGATTCTCTCAAACGGCGTACTTGATTTCGTACGGAATGAAATCCCCGATTCACCATTTCCAATTCACTTTGCAATGGGGTGAATTCTTCAATTAAATCTTTTATGATCAATTTGGTGGAATACTTGGCATCTGGATCGAATTTGTAAAGACAGTTCCCCACCATTTGATCAAAAAATGCTTTCAATCCTTCTCGGCAACCGGTAACGGATCTGACCAAATCCCGGCGGTGCCCTTCAAATTGAGGATGGAGTCCGCCCAAAGATTTTAATTGATTATTCCAACGAACAGAGTGACTATGATCGGGATCAATTCGATCTAAGAAATAACCTAATGATCGCTGATCTAAAATGGCCGTCAATTGGTGGTAGGCCGCTTGGGGCAGATTATGGGCCTCATCGATAATGACCGATTTATGTTCCGGTAGAAATCCCATTCCTTCATCTGCCACAGATTGCGCTTTCGCTTCCGAAATTAATAGAGCATGGTTCACCACCACGAGATTGGCTTGATAAACCATTTTCCGCAGTGGGCCGAAAAAACATCCCCCATGTTTGGCGCAAATGGGCGAGGTACAGAATCCTGGTTCACTTTGAACCAATGCCATCAATCTAAATGTAAATCCATTTGTAAAACCGGGACATTCATCGATATCCCCAGTTTCTGTATGCTCCAACCACACCATAAGGGGCATCAGATTCATTGCCTCTTCCCCATTCAGCATTTTATCCGCGCCGCTTATAAGCCAATTTAAACGGGATTTACATATATAATTATTCCGCCCCTTCATGACAACCGCTTGAACCGGTGTATCGATGGCATTGGCCAATCGTGGGAGATCCTTACTGAATAACTGGTCTTGGAGATGTTTTGTAAAACAGGATATAACCACAGGCCCATCATCAGGATGGGTGGCATTATGCTTAATGGCCGGATAAAGATAAGCCATACTTTTCCCTAGTCCTGTCCCGGCTTCTACCACACCAATTCCACCAGGGCTGGACATAATATCATCCACAAATTGGCTATAACCCACCTGATTGGGGCGGTCTTCAAACGATTCGAATGCTTTGCTTAATTGTCCCTCAGGACCGAATACGTCATATCCGGATGCATTAGAAATATCCTGTTCACCACCGTGGATAAAAATATTGGTATTCATTGGTTTGAGGATTCGTGATTCCACCAATCCCGTCTTTAAATCGCCCCGTTGTGTCAATGCATTGCCTACATCGATAAATAAATCTTTATTATGAACATGAAACGGTTTTAAAAGTGCAATAATCTTAGAAATGAGATCCAAGTTGTAGCTTGCCACTTCCTCAATCAATTCTACAAAGATTTGTCCGCAATTCTCTGTATCGTATTCTGCACGGTGTGCGCTCTCCGTCGATAAATTATAATAATCGGAAACGGCGCTCAGATTGTGCGCCGGCTGAAAATAGAGAAAGGCACGAGAAAGGGTAAGTGTATCGTAATATTTTCGTTCAAGAAGCTCATTATCATAACGAGACGCCATGTCCTGCAGAAAAGATAAATCAAAGGGTGTATTATGTGCCACAATCGGTAGGTCGCCTATAAATGAAAAGAAATCATTCACCACATCTTTTTCTCGCGGGGCATCCACCACCATTTGATTGGTAATCCCTGTGATTTCTTCAATGAGTTCTGGTATAGGAATACCCGGATTCACCAATGTTGTAAATCGTTTTGTGGGTTCTCCATTCTCAAAAAGAATGGCTGCCACTTCGATGATACGATCCGTCTCAACCTGAAGACCGGTCGTTTCAAAATCGAGTGCTATAAATTGATCTAAGTGAAGTGTTTTTAATAGATCAGTGCGGTTCATTCAAAACCGGCCAATCTAATCTTTCGCTTCGTGAGGGGGATCGACCTTAAAGCAAGGCTTTACCTCTCCGTGAACGAAATAATGATAATGCCTGAGCAACCAAAACAAAGGCACGATCATGAATAAAAACCAAGGAAAACGTACAGCCATAAACATGGCAGGAATAAATATCACATGCATCCGCGCCCGCTGAATATGGCGCATGGCTACAGGAAATGTCAACGCAACAATGGGAAATGGACTGTACACCGCTGCAATGGTGGCTATCATAGGATCATCGTGGAGAAATCCCGCCACGGAAGCCAGGAGTGTTAATCCAATGATGGACCCAAGCATAGGCGCCATCTCACCTTTTGAAGGCACCGATTTTTTTTCCTTATTGATGGGAATGCTCCATGTCATGTGCCCAACGAGAAAATAGATCAAATAAGGCAATCCGTTGACAAATACAAGATAATCAAATCCACCGGGAATGGTGCCGAGTGTAAATAAAATAAATCCTATAATGAGAGAAAATAGACCAGTTTTCACATTGGTGACTGATTGAGGAAAAACCGGAAACCTGATCATAAATCGATCCCACCATACGGCAAAGATCATAATTACAATCAAGAGGTAAGAAAATGAGGACCATTGCCAATAGAACCACCGGTCATCAATATGTGCAGTAACATTGGCCCCTGCCAGAACCATGGTCCAAATGGAAAACCAGCGCCCTGGTTTCAGAGCGCCAAATCCGTCCAGTTTTTTAAATAGCTTTCCTAAGGATTGATTTCGGCTCGATCCTTTTGGAAAATACTTTTCTGCTAGCAATGGTTAACCGATCAATGCCTTTCCTGTGATCTCGAAATAGACCTCGTTAAAGATGATAAATGCAACGACGGTAGCCGCAATAATCAGAAATACTTTTACTACGTTTTCAGAAATGTCTGAGTCTCCCAAGCCAGTTCGCAATTCTTTCATGTATTCGCCAATACCCCATTTTTTCAGAATAAAAATCGCTGTAAGCATACCGCCAATCGGCAACATGTATTTGGATGAGAGATAATCCATTACGTCAAAAAATGACATGCCTAAAAATCCGGATATATTTACACCGCCCCCAAGTGACAAGGAACAGAAAGCACCCACCACCGTAATGAGAGCTCCAAACTGAATAGTGGCCTTTTTACGAGACCATCCCATCTGATCAATAAAATATGCCGTTACCACTTCTAAAATAGAAATAGCAGATGTGAGGGCTGCCATAAATAGAAGGATGAAGAACATGGTTCCCCATATTGTACCTCCGGTCAATTGTGCAAAGACTGTTGGTAACACAACAAAAATCAACCCCGGTCCTTCAGCTGGATTGGCGCCTAAAGCAAAGACGGTGGTAAAAATTGCTACACCAGCCAGCATGGCAATGGCTGTATCCAAAAAGAGAACCCATAGAGCAGAATTCATTAAATTCTGTTTTTTATCGAGATAACTCCCGTAGGTGATCATGGTCCCCATGCCGAGACTCACCGTGAAAAATGAATGACCCAATGCCAATACAATTGCCGATGCAGTCAAGTCTTCAAATCGAGGGTTAAACAAAAATGAAATACCCTTCATTCCACCCTCTAGGGTCATACCGCGAACAGCCAATACACCCAAAAGAACCACAATTAAAGGCATCATGATTTTAGACCATTTTTCAATTCCGCCTTTCACTCCGCGAATGATAACAAAAATGGTAAGTCCCATAAAAATGAGTTGATAGAACAAAGGACCATATGAACTGGTTATAAATCCATTAAATGTGTCTCCAGCTGCATCTGGATTTCCTGCTAGTCCTGAAAACCCTCCACTAATTGAGTTAATGATATATTTTAAGATCCACCCACCAACAACACCGTAATAAGAGAGAATTACAAATGCAGACGCTACACCAAGGTATCCCACCCATTTCCAATTGGTGTTGGGTGCCAATGTTTCAAATGCACCAACAGGGCTCAGCTGTGTTTTACGACCAATTACAAATTCAGCAACCACAATGGACAATCCCACTACGAGAATACATGCCAAATAAACGATGGTAAAAGCCGCACCACCATTTTCCCCGGCCATATGGGGATATTTCCAAATATTTCCTATACCAACTGCTGAGCCAGATGCTGCGAGAATAAACCCGAGCTTCGAACCCCATTGTTCACGATTTTGACTCATTTTCCTCTTTGTCCTCTGTTTTCGGTTGTTCTAAATCTTCTGACATGACTTCCTTAAATGGATGCAAATGTGCCTCGACAATAGCATCCAGAAGGCCGTAAATATAGACAATCCCAATCCACCATCCATATTTGTTTCTCAGCTTTAAATACTCCCCCTTTTGGGATGGATCTTCACCAGAATAATTGCTGTATTTATTGGAATTATCCAGATAAAGAAGCGCAGAACCAATGGCACCTGCTACCAGTAATGCGCCTTTGAACGGCTGATCATTGTAGAATTGGCCTCCGCCTGGAAATAGCAATGCACGCTTTACAGCTTCACTAGGTGTTTTGGATTGGGTTGAATCCTGTTCCTGTCCTGATACGATACTAAACGCAATCAGAAACAGTATCACCCCACGAATCAATGGGGATTTAAACTGTGGCGATACACTCAATTTCAACATCTGTACCGGCGGGAAGGCCTTTTACAGATACCAATGACCTTGCCGGTGCATTGGCTTCATTCAGCCAGGCATTGAATACTTCATTTACTTCAGCATAATTGCCCATATCCGTTAAAAATACAGTGAATTTGACCACATTGTTTAGGTCAGTCCCAGCCCGCTCCAATATGGCTGAGAGATTCTTAAATACCTGTTCTACCCGAGCCTTAAAGCTTTCTGTAACCATTTCGCCTGTATCAGGATCAATGGCGATTTGTCCGGCCGTGAATACAAATCCATTGGCAACGACTGCCTGATTATACGATCCGATGGGATTGGGCGCATGGGCATCGGTAATAACTGTTTTACTCATCTTTTCCTCTAATCGTTAAAGGCCATGCAAAACAAGCCAATGTTTGGATCATGTTCTCGTTTGCCATCTGTATTAAATTTTCTGAGCACAAATTCACCGACTGCCCCCACTTTTGCTTCAAACAAATGACCACCTTTCATATTTAAATTATGATCACTCAATGTAATGTGGGCATGGATAAATGGTTCCCCATCCTTTAGGAGTATATTCCCTTGGAAAGAAGTCAATTCCCAAAGGCCATCATATTGATGTCGGATGTATTCTTGATTCTCTAAATCATAAGCACCAAAATCAATCTCTTTAATGGCACCAATGCCAGATAATTGTCCATTGTCCACGTTGTGATCTTTACAGAATTGGGTTAATATTTCCATAATGAGCTCATCCTGTTCAACATAAATGATAAAATTTTCACCATCTTGTTTGTATTGCATATACTATTCTATCCCTCAATTGCGTTTTTAATAATATCAAAACTGGCTTCAATAGCAGATTTTAATCCATTTAAATCTTTTCCCCCGGCTGTGGCCATATGGGGTTTACCACCACCGCCACCACCCATAACAGAACCAATCTCTTTTGCCAAACTGCCGGCCTTTACTCCCGCTTTTACCAAATCAGGACTTACCACCACAACTAGCATTGGCTTTTCACCTTCCGCCCCGAGGACACCTACCCCGCTCTTGAGTCCACTCAATAATGCATCACTTAAATCTTTTAATTCATCCATAGATACCGCTTCTGTCATCTGAACCACTACGGTATGACTCCCGACGGATTTTCCTTCATCCACCAATGTATTTACATTAAATGCCGATCCAGTTTTATTGCGTTGTTTTAATTCTTTTTCTAAGGATTTTTTCTGGGAAAGAAGTTGCCTCACCCGTTCATCCAATTGATAAGTACTGCAATTCAATTGAGATGTAACCGATGCCAATGCGTTAGATTGGTCTTGAACATATTCTAAAGCTTTTGGCCCAGTCATCGCCACGATTCGGCGAACACCGGCCGCTAGAGATGATTCTTCGATAATTTTGAAAAATCCAATATCGCCAGTACGTTCTACATGGGTACCGCCACACAGTTCTTT
>CEUZ01191302.1_pt1 | contig 33285 bp, 28 predicted proteins | sample 361511 | NCBI WGS metagenome assembly CEUZ01 (sample SAMEA2622822, study PRJEB7988) | marine metagenome | biome: marine biome (ENVO:00000447); feature: surface water layer (ENVO:00002042); material: "saline water (ENVO:00002010), including plankton (ENVO:xxxxxxxx)" | depth 5 m | reverse complement strand
CAGGGAGAGATCAAAACTCCCGCTGCTGGGAGAGGCAGCTGTTGTTCCCGCAGAGCCACCAAACATCCCGCAGTGAGCCCGCCGCCCGCAGAGTCACCGGCTAGCACGACATCCGCTGCTTGGTACCCCTGTGACAACGCCCACTGGTAAGTGGTAACAGCGTCTTCTACTGGCGCAGGGTGCGGATGTTCAGGCGCCAGTCGATATTCAACAGATAGAACCCTCAAGTTTGATTGCAAAGCGAGGTGACCGGTCAGATTTCGGTGCGAAGCGATTGACCCGCCTATGTACCCGCCGCCGTGAAAATAGATGACAAGTTTTTCCTTCGCGGCGTCGCTAACTGCTTGAAGTTCAGCAGTGACACCATCCGCGTCGACCATCGTTCCATTGACACCTGGAGGGAGACCTCGGGCAGTGGACTCCATGTTGGCTCTGAACTTCTCAATGTTGACCGGGCGACCGCTCGTATTCCGTCTCGAAGCGATGATGTCTCGTATTCGATGATATTCCGGGCTCGCCACAGCAACCTCCATGGGTTATTTCTCGCGAGAGGGACCTTACTGCCGCTAAGTTCGCGCCGTCTTAACTTCTAGAGGTGACGCAATGCTCTTAAACAACAAAGTAGCGATCGTGACTGGAGGAGCTTCTGGAATTGGCGAAGCCACGTCACGACGTTTCGCTCAGGAGGGAGCTGCGGTCATTGTCGCAGACACCCGACTAGGTAAAGCCGAAACAGTTGCTGCTGACATCAACGACAGCGGTGGCCATGCAATGGCGATAGAGGTTGACGTCGCCGAAGCTGATTCGGTCGCGGCGTTAGTCGATTCGACTGTTACCGAGTTCGGACGTCTCGATGTCATGTTCAATAACGCAGGAACGCTCAGACCCGGCACCGTTTTGGAACTAGACGTCGACGACTGGGATCTCGTCATGGCAGTCAACGTGCGATCGGTGTACCTCGGCGGAAAGTTCGCAATACCGGCCATGCTTTCATCGGGTGGCGGCTCAATCATTAACACCGCATCTATTTCTGGGCTACACGGAGACGGAGGCGCTGTTGTTTACGCAGCTAGTAAAGCAGCGGTCATTAACTTGACGAGAGCAATGAGCACTGATCACGCTGCTGACGGAATCCGAGTGAATGCAGTGTGTCCAGGGACCATCGAGACCCCACCGGTTCAACGAATGATGAAAGATCCCGCAGCACTCGAAAAGAATTTGAATGCTCATGCAATTGGGCGGCTAGGTCGCCCCGAAGAGATAGCTAGCGCAGCGGTCTGGCTGGCCAGCGAAGAGTCTTCGTTCGTCACTGGGGAGGCCATCGTGGTCGATGGCGGGTTGCGCGCTCAGTCACCTTTGGGTCGACTTGCTGACCCGAGACCAGCGCACCTCAGATGAAACAAGTCTCAAAAAGATTCCGGTAAATGAGGTCAGGGAGTCTTTTGTGCAGCAGAATCGCCGAGTGAGCGATCCTGGCGCAACTGCAGATTCTGACGGTGCCTCCGACGACGAACCTCAGAACGCTCTTTCGCTTCCGGATTATCGGCGGCTATGGGTCAACAACCTCGTTTACATGTTTGTGGCCAATGCGCAGCGCTTCGCTGTTGGCTGGCTCGTCCTTGATGGCCTCGGGGGAAACGAGACGCGGCAAGGTTTGGCTGTTTTCATGCTGGGAATCCCGATGGCTTTCATAGTCATGCAGGCAGGAGCGCTCGCCGACCGGGTTAATGGCCGAACCTTGTTGCTCAGAAGCCAGTTAGGCCTCATCGTTGTTGTCGCAGCAACATTGCTGCTACTAGCCGCAGATCGACTCAGCTATGGGTGGGTTCTTGCGCTGTCTGTTCTATCTGGCGTAACGCAATCATTCGGCCAGCCGGTGCGCCAGGCTTTGATTCCTTTACTGGTCCCGGACCGTCTGCTGATGAATGCAGTTGCTGTGAATGCCTTAGCAATGACCATCAGCATGATTCTCTCAGCTCCGCTAATAAAGGTCGCTGGTGCCCTCTACGGATTTGAAGGCGTATACGGCCTGCAACTGATCATGCTGACTGCCGGTTTGTTAGCGCTACGAGGTATGCGAACACCTCCAGTTCGCGAAGTCCCGAAGAGACGCCTTTTGCAAGAAGCTGCATCAGCTTTTCGACATGTCATGGGCGACCTTCGACTCCGGGTGCTGTTTTTGTTGCTTGCAGTTGCAGCTGTCAGCGTTAATGCAGCAGTCATGGTCACCATGCAGGCAAAGCTAAAAGAAGAACTTCTCCGAGATAGTGGGGACATGGCGTACCTGTTGGGAGCTATGGCCGTAGGTGTGGCGATCACGTCAGTGATCGTTATGCGCAAAGGAGACATGAAACGCAAAGGGGGAAAGTTTCAGCGAGCGATGATGTGTGGCTCGACAATTGTCCTTTGCATGGGTCAGATTTCGTCTTTTGGTGTTCTGATACTGCTGTTCTTCCTTATGGGTCTCGCAGGCGGTGTTTTCATCACCATGAACCAAGGTCTGATCCAATCAACTACCCCCAAGGACATCATGGGTCGGGTTATGGGGCTCTATTTGTTGGTTCAGTTTGGGTTAATGCCTTTAGGAGCTTTGCTGCTCGGCTGGGCAGCGACCTCGATCGGCGCGGGAAACGTAGTCACTATTTGTGGCGCGATCTCACTGATAGTAGTTACTTGGACGCATGTGGGGTTTCCGACGGTACGTAACCTGGACTAGTTTCATCTCTCTGCGAGGGGTGCACGACGTGATCCGACCGATTACAGCCGCGGTGATTGAGGGGAGCTGGGCCCCTGCTGTGGTCCCGCCGCCCTACGATGCGTTGACATCCGAACAGCGAACACAGCACCTAGAGCAACATCCCCACTCTTTTTTGCACGTCACCAGATCGGCGGATGCAAGTCATGAGCATCCCTCAGAACATCTTCGCCTCGCCACCGAAGGTAATGCTGCTCTCAACGAATTGATTTCCGCCGGCGCTTACACAGAGCAACACAAAGAGTGCCTCTTTTTGCAGAAAATAGACGCAGAAGGAGTTACGCAAAGGTCAATTATTGGTGCGATCAATCTGGCGGAGGTTGATCCGCGGCCGCATGAAGCTGTTCATCCTGGTCGGGTACAAGCGTTAGCCGCGCATTTCAGGCAAGTGCGTTCTATGTCTAGTCCGGTGGTAGTCACTTCACGCTCCGACGATCTAGATCTCCGACTCTTGGAAGAATCAGACGCCACCGAACTTGTGACGACCTTTACTGCCACGGACGGTACGCAAATAAGCCTCTGGGAAATCAACTCCCATCTTGAGACAGAATTTGAGGTGTTGTACATCATTGATGGCCACCATCGGATAGCAGCAGCGAGAGAAGCGAATTTTGATGAAGTTCTTGTCGCGTACGTGCCACCCTCCGAACTATGTATTGGCAGTTTCGATCGCGACATCGACGAAATCGAGTTCCTGCCCCGAAAAACAATCGACGGGCTCTCGAAATGGTGTGATGTTCGAGGATCATCAGAATCGGAATCCACGAAACCAGCAGATAAAGGTGTACTAAGACTCCGATTTGGTGACGACTGGTTTTGGGCGGAACGCAAAGATCCCAGCGGCTTAGATTCAGAGTTTGTTCATTCAATCGTGCTTCCTGAACTATTTGGCATCCACGAAGCCGACGACCCCAGACTTTCCTACCATCCTTCGGGCGCAGGAACCATTAGCACCCCGGCAACAATTCGTTTGGCTCCAGCTGAGCTCGAAGACGTGTTCGACATCGCCGATGCGGATCTAGTGATGCCACCTAAATCCACATATTTCTTCCCCAAAGCTCGATCCGGAGTGTTAATCATCTCCTGCTAAAGATTGAGTGCTTACAACCCAAATAGCGTCCGAGTGTTATCACCGATAAACGCCCGTCGATGTTGTTCGGGAAACATAGCGACAAGTTCGTTGAGGTCGTGAACATATTCAGGAGTGTGATCCGCATGCGGAAAGTCCGATGCCCACATGAATCGGTCATACCCGAAACGTTCAGCTAACGACGGAATAGTTCGCTCATCGGGGTCGCAACTGATCCAGATCTGCCGCATGAAATATTCGCTGGGTTTCAACTCGAGAGGTACTCGTGTACCAACGAACGTGTGCGCGTACACCGCATCGATTCGATCCAACCAATAACCGATCCATCCGCCGCCTGACTCGAGCACCAGGACTTTGAGTTCAGGAAATTTATCGAATACTCCGTAGTCAAACATGGTCGTGAATTGGTGCCGGACGCCATCAGAGGCGGTAACCGAAGCAGTCAATCGCAACTGTTTGACGTTTTCCCAAGCGCCCATGCGACTGCCCTTAGTCCATTGCGGTTCAAAAGTTGGGTGGATTGCGAATGGCACATCAAGTTCTTGGGCGGCGGCAAAGACGACGTCGTTATCTGGATGACCCAATGGACTGGCGTTATGAGTAAATGGAGCGACATAACAACCCTTCGCCCCATCGTTCACCGCGCGTCGAAGTTCAACTGCAGCAGCTTCAGGATCAGTTAACGAAAGATGGGCTGAAGGTACTAGGCGCTCGCCGCTGTCCCGACAGAAATCGACGACCCAACGGTTGTAGGCGCGTGTATACGCCTGACTCAACTCCGGATCTTCCAGCTCTGCTTCCCACAACAAACCGACTGTCGTATAAATCACAGCCGCATCAAGATTCTCGGCATCTAACACTTTCAGCCTTTGACCCGGATCCATCGAACCAAATGGCGCCTCGTGAAGGTAGGTCCGGTCAGGGTTGCGTTGAATATCTGCGAGATCGGGTGCGCCCATCGCTCCTAAGGTCGCGGGGAAGCCCCGCCGGCTCATTGTGCTTCGCTGCCCGCCGATCTCTAGTTCCTCAAGGCCGTTCTCGTCTACACAAATCCTCAAGGCCCGATCTTTGTATTTGGATTCCAGGTACTCATCCCAAAGGTCGGGAGGCTCAAGAATGTGACCGTCCGCGTCAATAGCGCCGTCGCACTCGATTCTATGCACTTCGTGCATTTCCTGATCTGGTAGCCCTTCGCGTTGAATAGTCGTAGCCATGGTCCTCCTCCAAACTATGGACATTCTTTCAGAGAGCAGCCCTATCTAGCTGAAGCACCACCATCCACAGTCAAAGTAGTTCCGCTGATATGGCTAGCGCGCGCCGATGCTAAGAAAGTAACTACGTCCGCGCATTGTTCAACTGTGCCTGGCGCGGGATCCTCAGGAATAAGTTCTTCCCAGCGGTCGGCATCTCCAAATTGATCAATAGCTTCACGTTTTAAGATGTCACCCATCCGATCGGTCACAATCAAGCCTGGGTTAATGGCCAGAACCCGAACGCCGTGGTTAAGGCTCTGACTTCCGAGGGCCGTCGTAAGTCCGACGAGACCGGAATTACCAACAGCCCCAGCGATGTAGGTGGGCTGCGGCCTTACTGCAGCGGCACCAATCACGTTGATGATCACACCACTCTCACGCTTGACCATTAGGCGGTACACCTGTCGGCATAAATTTATGTAACCGAAAACTTTCAAATCCCAAGCAGTGCGCCAAGTTTGCTCGTCAATAGTTGCGATATCTCCGGCCGGTATAGCGCCAGCGTTGTTAATCCAAATATCAACTTCTCCGGCCGCTGACACCAACGCCGACTGGTCTTGGGATTTAGATAAATCGACTGAATGAGTTGCAACTGTCACATTGGGGTTCGCTTGAAGCACTGATGACTTTGCGGCATCAAGGCTTTCTTGACTCCGCGAAGCGAGTTGCACATCGCAGCCTTCGCGTGCCAATGCGATAGCACAACCCAAACCGATGCCCCTTGAGCCACCGGTTACTATGACTTTTTTGCCAGTCAGATTTAGATCCATAACGGGACCGTAGTGCGAATAGCGAGCACGAAGCCCCGCGATTGAGCGACAATGACACTGCAAAGTCAGATAGGGGAAAGATCATGAGTGGAGCGCTTGAATCAAAAGTCGCAATTGTTACTGGCGGGGCCAGTGGAATGGGATTAGCTACAGTTCGTAGATTCTTAGAAGAGGGCGCCTCAGTCGTAGTTGGTGATCTGAACGCCGAGAATGGTCGTGCCGTCCTTGAGGAACTAAGTGCCGAAGGGTACGAAGGTAAGGTCCGCTTCACAGTCACGGATGTATCTGTCGAAGATGACGTAGCAGCAATGACCGAGTTAGCGGTCGACGCGTTCGGTCGTTTAGACGTCGTATTTAACAATGCGGGCATCGGCGGTGCCTTCGGCCCCATCACCGAACTAGAGGTAGATGATTGGGACAAGACGTTCCACATTTTGGTTCGATCAATCTTTTTAGGAACCAAACATGCAGCGCGCGTCATGATTGATCAAGGTCAAGGTGGTTCCATAATTAACACGGCTTCAATAGCTGGTATGGGCGGAGGCGCTGGACCCCAGGCGTACTCTGCTGCGAAAGCTGCCGTAGTTAGCCTGTCGAAAACAACGGCTGTGGAGTTAGCTCCTCAGAACATTCGAGTGAATGCAATTTGCCCCGGCGTCATCTTTACGCCGCTCATGCATAGCGGCAACGAAGAACAAGCAGAGGAAGTCATTGCCGAAATTCAGCCGCTATCCAAGCGTGGCGAGGGTTCCGATATAGCAGCGATGGCTCTTTTCCTTGCCAGCGACGACTCCTTGTTCATAACAGGTCAGGAACACATTGTGGATGGTGGTCTTCTAGCAAGCGGCCCTCGACTCATAGGCAGAATGCATAATTCTCGTAACTTGCACCGCATGGCGGGTATGGCATACGGCAGTAGTGGCCAAACTCCCACATATCGGCGGCTTTAACCACTACCAAAATGCTTGGTGTGGGACTTAGCTGCCCGTCAGAGCATCCCGATGGTCAGGGTGAGCGATGCTGATGAGCAGCTCAGTTCTTTCTGCAAGAGACCTACCCCTTAACTCAACAGCGCCATGTTCGGTAACGACAATGTCCGCCAAATAGCTAGGAAGGGTTGTAGGCGCCCCCTCAGTTAATTGTCGAACGATACGCGACACTGAGCCCTTAGCAGCGGTAGAAGGCATCGCGATTATGGACCGTCCGCCAGTAGCGATAGAAGCCCCGAACGCAAAGTCGGGTGCACCACCAGGGCCCGAAATAAATCGACCTGAAGCGAATTCACTATTGGCGGAACCATCGAGAGCCATTTCTACCGTTGACTGCAAAGCAACAAACTTCTGAACAGAAGCCATCCCCGAGATACCGTGCGTGTGAGCTCCTCGCGCCAATTTCACCAACGGGTTCCGGTCGACCCAATCGTAAAGTTTTCTTGTGCCCATGATCTCCGCTGCCACTGATACCCCTTCGTCGCAACCCTTATGAAGATTGTTGACCGCGCCGCATTCAATTAATTCGAGGCAGGCGTCATTGATCATTCCACCGTGCAACCCCAAATCCTTCCGACCGTGCAAACTAGATAACACCGCGTCAGGTACTGCCCCGATACCGAATTGCAACGTCGAGCTATCGGGGATAAACGGTTCAATGAAGTCGGCTATGGCTGCGGACACCGTGTCTGTAACAGCTGGTTGCAGTTCCGGTAGAGGCTCATCTACCGACACCAAGAAATCGAAATGTTCAATAGAGCACTCACCTTCGCCGTAAACATAAGGCATCTCGTTGTTGATCTGCCCAATCACAAGCGGAGCTTCTTTCAAAAGCGACACGTGACCTCCGACACCAGTTCCCAGACTGCAATTGCCATCCTTGTCTGGTGGACTTACCTGACACACAACGACGTCAGCGGGCAGCGGACCGTCGGGGTTGCATATGCCATCAAGGTCTGAATAACGACCAGGAATGATCCCGAATGCTTCGTGATCAAGTACATCTCGCATCCCACCTGTTGGCTGCAAAGAGAGCCAACTAAATGGCTCACCCAAGTGATCTATCGGAGCCGGGCGTTCCAACAAAAACGCGGAAACAAACTGCAGACGTCGAAATTGTTCCCGACGTTGGTCGATCGCGGTCAGAAAGCCGTAAGGGCAACCGGACCCCTGGGCCACATAAATAACGCTCCCTTCGGGAATAGCATCGATTGCTTCGTCGAGTGTGACCCGCTTGCCGGCTCGGCTTGAGTTCATTGCCTCTCCATCTCAATCTGCGAAAAGCTAGTCGTCGACGTGTTCGGTGCGAATCATTCGGGTAGGGGTGTACACCATGACTATCTGTTCATCCTGGTTGAAGACCTCGTTTTGGGTAGTGACTATGCCTCGATCTCCTGACGAAGTCATTCTGGCTTCAGTTACCTCCGCTATCACTTGCAAAGTGTCGTTCACAAAGGTGGGTCCTTTGACGTGGACCTCTGCTCCGAGATATGCGATGCCGGTTCCGGCTATAGCGCCCCCAGAAATAATGAGTCCCTCAGCTATTGACATCACGAGGCTCCCGGGCACCAGTCGACCTGAATAACCCGCTCGTTCAGAGCCTGTGGCATCAAGAAATAGACCTTCGACAAAACCGAATTGGGTCGCGTAGACCATGAGATCGGTCTCCGTTACCGTTCTTCTTGACGTACTCCAGCGTTTGCCGACAGGCACTTCGTGAAAGGTCCACCCGCGATGCGGCCTTGGGGGCATCTCAACTGTCATTGCGTTCTCCGATGTGTCTTAAGTGAGACCGTAGTTCGCTATTTGGGCGCGAACGCTTTTCTGCGCCTACCATCAAGAGTGTTGTCCTATCAGGGAGAGAAATATGGCTGTTGACCGACGCACCCACCGTTCTCATGTCAGCTACATAGACAAGTCACGAAACTATTACGGTGCTCAGGGATACCCTCAGGCCTACCAGTGGTCTTACAACCATCATGTCCCCTTCGCGCCTCTCACTAAACCCCTGAACGAATGCCGCGTCGGACTCGTCACCACCTCTTTCTTCGAAAAAAAAGTCGATAAAGATGCCGTAGCGGGCTCGGCAACGAAAGAACCCTACGCAGCTCGATGCGATGATGCGCTTGGCGGTCTGTACAACAAAGACCTCTTCTGGGACAAAGACAACACTCATACTGATGATCTCGACACTTATTTGCCGATCAATCGTCTTCGCGAATTCGCCAAACAAGGAAGAATCGGATCCCTAGCGGAACGTTTCTATGGAGTTCCTACCGACTACAGCCATCGACGGACCAGCCGGAGAGATGCCCCGCAAATCCTTGAGTTCGCTCAGGAAGACGAACTCGATGCCGTCATTCTGGTGCCGTTGTGACCGGTATGTCACCAGACCGTGAGTCTGGTCGCAAGACACCTTGAAGAAGCTGGACTGCCGACGGTTGTGATGGGCAGCGCAAGAGACATAGTCGAAGAGTGTGGAGTGAGTCGTTTCGTGTACACCGACTTTCCTCTGGGAAACCCTGTAGGAAAGCCAGACGATGTCGAAATGCAAACGGCGATCACGGGCATGGCTTTAGAACTGTTGGAACGTGCCTGGGAACCGCGCACGACAGTACAAACGCCCTTTGTTTGGGATGCTGATAGCAACGACGACTGGCGTGAGCATTTCATGAACGTTGATGACACGAATCGCGAAGCGTTAGCGGCAGCTGGCGACCAACGACGCGCAGCTCAAGCAGACGCGAAAGCTGAAGGTCGGAATAGGGGATAGCGTGAATAAGGCTGAACGGGGTGCTCCTCTTGACGGAGCCCCCAAGCCTCACAAAATGATTCCCGCTTCGGGTGGTCTGCAAGTAGCCGCTGATATCTACGGCACGGAAGGGCCACTGGTCATTCTTCAACATGGTGGAGGTCAGACTCGCCATGCTTGGAAAGGTGCGGGACAAAAGCTCTCTGAAGCCGGCTATCTGGCAGTCAGCCTCGACGCACGCGGACACGGTGACAGTGACTGGGCACCCGACGGCGATTACTCCAACGACGCCCTCGTCGAAGACCTAGTCGCCGTCGTGGACAGCCTCGAACAACGCCCGATACTGGTAGGTGCGTCGATGGGTGGGGGAACCTCGCTGACTGCGGTTGGCGAAGGCCGAGTGGACGCCGCCGCCTTAGTTCTCGTCGACACTGCTCCGCGTATTGAGGCCGGCGGTGTCCGAAAAATCAGAGACTTCATGGGTCAAGCACCAGACGGATTCTCTTCACTGGAAGAGGTAGCTGACGCCATTGCGAACTACCAACCCCACCGAAAGCGGCCTCGCACGCTCGACGGTCTCGCCAAGAATGTTCGATTGTGGCCCGATGGGCGTTATCGGTGGCATTGGGATCCTGAATTCATGCGTCGCAAACGCTCACTCAAAGATCGCGTGCCTCGCCAAGAGGAAGCAGCGCGAAACGTTGACTGCCCCTCCCTCCTCGTCCGAGGTGGCCTAAGTGACGTCCTTTCCGAGGAAGGCGCTCAGGCATATTTAGCACTTGTCCCACATTCTGAATACGCAAACGTTGGTGAAGCAGCTCACATGGTGGCAGGAGACCGAAACGATATCTTCGTAGCAGCAGTTTTGGATTTTCTAGCAACAATTGCAGCGCCAAGTTGAGCACTGCCGACACACCACGTCCGCCAGGAAATCAATCGAAGGGGCCAAAAACATATGTGTGTGTCGATTACGAACTCGAGGGTGAACCTCAAGGGAAAAACCCCAAAAATTTCTTAGAAGAAATCTTCTTAGCTGGTGGAGCCGCGTTGATCAATCATGAGTTGCCGGTAGTGGCGTCTTTTGACGACGTTGGCGTAGCTATGGAATATGCCGTAGTCGCCCAATGGAGAACCCAACGCGAAATTAACGACCGTAACCGCAAGCTGCGGATCGGAGTGCATTTCGGTGAACTAGATCACGCGCTAGCGGTACTGGGATGCGCGAACGGAAATCAGATTGTCTTCTCTGGAACCGTTGATTCTGCAACCGGAGGAATCTTGGATGCTCGCCCCATGGCGCTCGCCAACATATGGAGTGACTTGGAACCGACTCAATTGTGGCTATCGACAGATAGTCGGCCTGACATAGACGGGCGCCCACTGCGAGTTCCCACCTAAAGTCTAGATTCGATGAATGTTTACGCTATGCGTAACTTCTAAAGCAGAGAAAAGGGGGATCATTAATGTCGACTGAAGCTCGGGTAGTAGTTGTTCCACAAGAACAGGATCAAGCGTTAGAAGTGGTCGATGTGACGCTGCCCGACCCTGGGCCCAACCAAGTCGTTGTGCGCCAATTCGCGTCAGGGATATGCCACAGCCAACTGCATACCATTCACAACCCCAGACAGGCACCGGCGATCCTCGGTCACGAATCAACAGGTGAAGTCGAAGCTGTTGGTGAATCAGTAACAGACCTGGAACCGGGTGACACTGTCATGGTGACGTGGGTGCCAAAGAACCAATCTCAGGCTCGACGGCAAGGAGGACCTACGGCGTTGGAATTACCAGATGGCCGCACAGCGACCAGCATTAACGTCTTCACGTGGGCCACTCACACCATCGCAGACGAAATGTACGTCGTGAAGGTACCTGACGACATTGACCGCGAGACCGACAGCATCATTGGATGCGCTGTCATTACCGGTGCAGGCGCAGTGCTCCACACTGCTCAAGTTCAAGCGGGCGACAGCGTCGCAGTCATTGGCGTCGGGGGAGTGGGACTTTCAGCGGTGGCCGCTGCAGCGCACTTGGGTGCTGATCCCATCATCGCAGTAGACCTTGACGACACAAAACTAGAATTTGCAAAGAAATTCGGTGCAACGCATGGCGTAAACGCAGCTGATGTTGATGCTGTTGCAGTAATCAAAGAACTAACTCCCGTTGAAGGCCAGTTTGACATTTTGCGTCAACCGGTTAGCGGCGTTGACTATGCATTCGACTGCATCGGGCACGCCTCAACGATGAAACAGATATCCGAAATCGTTCGCAGCGGAGAATTTGGTCAAACCAAGGGCGGCACCGCTGTCCTAGTCGGCGTACCTCAAACACCTATAGAACTGGATAGTCGCCATATGTTCATTGGCGAACGGGCCTACATTTGCAGCCTTGGCGGTTCTTGTGAACCGGGAGAAGACCTACCCCGATTTATCGAATGGCACAGAGACGGCATTCTTGACCTTGACTCATTAGTGACTCAGCGATACTCCATCGACGATATTGGACTGGCCGTCGAAGACCTTGAGAACGGTAGGGTCGCGGGTCGATCCATTCTGGTGTTCGACTAGCTCATGGGACTCGACGGCGCTGGCGATGTTCCAAAGCTAGAACTTACCGGTCACCGAGCGCGACTGGTCCTGCAACGGCCCGACAAAAGAAATCGGTTAGAGCCAGCAGACCTCGAACAGATTCTCGGTCATTTGGAGGCCATAGAGAGCAATCCCTCCATCCGGATAGTCACACTGGAGGCTCAAGGACCGTCGTGGTGTTCGGGTTATCACCTTGGGGCGTTAGCGGAAGGAGAACGCCCGAAAGTTGATTTCGGGGACGTATGCGATGCCTTGGCAGACGTGAACGTCCCAACGATCGCAGTCTTAAGTGGAAATATTCACGGAGGTGGAACGGATTTAGCGGTTGCCTGCGACCTGAGAGTGGGAACAGAGAAAATCGTTTTAGGAATGCCAGCTACCCGCATAGGAATCCAGTACTACGCCAGCGGAATCCATAGGTTTGTTCAACGGGTCGGAGCGTCCGCGACCAAACGAATATTCCTCACATCGGAAACTATTAGCGCACAAGAGCTACTCCGGGTGGGGTATCTCACAGAAGTCGTCAGTGAAAGTGAACTTGATTCTCGAATCGAGGAATTGTGCACCACTATTTCTGAGCTATCGCCCAATGCGGTCAAATTAACGAAACTGGCTATCGACAACTTGGCAGGCACTTCTCCCGACCTCGAAGCCATACAACGCGGCCACCTTGAAAGCCTACGATCTGCCGATCACCGAGAAGCGATGCAGGCAATCAAAGAAAAGCGTCAGCCTAGGTTTTTGGATGACAGCAAGGCGCGAGGCGAGTGAATTCTGATAGATAGCTGATGTGGCCAATGTGTCTCCAGATGTCATAGATGTGAGCAGGGTTACCGACTGGATCGGTGAGCATGCTGATCTTTCGGGGCCGCTCACCTACGAGCTCATAGCGGGTGGTAGGTCGAATATGACGTTTACGGTGTTTGACGCTGATCAGCCGCGATTTGTTTTGCGTCGACCGCCCATGGGGCCGTTGCTGCCGTCTGCTCATGACATGGCGCGCGAGTATCGACTCATGGATGCGCTCCGTGACAGTGAGGTACCGGTCCCAAAGATGGTTGGTTTGTGTCAGGACGAAACGATTAACGGGCGAGATTTTTACGTTATGGAGTTTGTCGATGGCGTCGTTGTTCGCGACATAGACATTGCGTCCACCATGGAGCCCGTCGCTAGAGAGACAATGTCGCAGTCTCTTATCCAAACATTGGTTGCGTTGCATCAAGTCAACATTGATGAGGTTGGCCTAGGGGATTTAGCCAAAAGGAGCGGGTATATAGAACGCCAAGTCAAGCGATGGACCGGCCAATGGGAAAGTTCTCGTACTCGAGAACTCCCAATAGTGGATGCCGTTGCATCGGAGTTGCTGTCGCAGATGCCTGAACCGAACCCAACGACCATCGCTCACGGTGACTATCGACTATCAAATTGCATGGTCGACTCAAATGGAGATGTCATCGCAGTACTGGATTGGGAACTGTGCACATTGGGTGAACCAATGGCAGATCTAGGAGGGCTGCTTGGTTATTGGCACGATCCTCAAGAAATCGATCCGACTGGAGACGCGGAAAGCACTGGGCTGCCGGGATTTCTTAATCAGGATGACTTAGCTGCACTTTATGTTCAACAAATGGGCTCTGACATAAATTCAATTAACTACTACAGAGCATTTGCACAGTGGCGCTTAGCCTGCATCGGAGAAGGCGTCTACGCCCGCTACCTAGGTGGCCAACAGGGTGAACAGGATGAAGAAATTGATCTGGAACGAATGCGAGATTCAGTAGCGGAGCGAGCCGAACGAGCAGCGCAACTACTAGGTATGAACTGAGGTTCTTAAACGCGAGCGCCCCACAGCTGGATATATCTCTTACTTTCCGTGGCGCAAAAGTTTGCCGCTGTAGGTTTCTGTTTGTTCGTCGTCTTCGATCGTGATCTGGCCGTTAACCATCACATTTCGATATCCAGAAGCTTTTTGGATTCGGCGCCACTCCCCTCCGGGAAGGTCGTGAACCACTTCCATCGGAAGCACTTTGAGATTTTCGGGGTCGTAGACGACGACATCAGCGGGACACCCCGGTCGCAGTACCCCCCGGTCTCGGAAACCCGCCAACTGAGCTGGCAGCGCCGACAACCGCCGGTGTGCTTCTTCGTATGAAATCCACTCGTTGTCTCTTACCTGCTCTGTCAGAGTTTCCGTTGGGTATCGCCCAGCCGTAAGGAACTTTGTGTGAGCTCCTCCATCGGAGACCCCGAATAACATATGAGGGTAGCTAACAATATCTTTTAATAGCTCACTATTTCCTTGCGGTGGTGCGACGAAAAACAGTGTGTCGAGCCCGTCTTCGACAGCAATGTCAAGCATGACGTCAACCTCGTCCTTGCCGCTTACTTCGGCGGCTTGAGATACTGACATTTCTCGATACTGTTCGGTGCTGTCGGAGCGAGGAGAGAGGATGGTTACTGTGCCTATGGGCGCAGTAGCTGTAGAAGGAAGATTGTCCTTGAGTGCTTGGCGCCGGGCGGGGTCTGCAAATTTAGCTAAACGTTCGGCCTTAGTGCCCATGCATGCTTCCATCCATGCTTCGGAATCGTCATAGAGGTTCCAGTCTTCGAGGGTGAAGGTGAAGCCTGCGTCACTAGTCACTCCCTGTCCGTAAACGGGAATACCGCGTTCCTTGCAGCGTTCGAGCCATTCTATTTGGCGGCGGTGAACATGAGGCTTATCTTCGAACGCCTGAACGACATTATGCAACAGAGGACGTCCGCTAATTGAAGCGATCTCTTCCAAATGGGCGAGATCGTGTTTGATGTCATCAGTAGTCAAGGTCATTTGGACAACGCCCTGGTTACGTTCAGCTAACACTCGCGCCAGAACCCGTGCTGTTTCGTCATTCATCATGTCGGTAGGCATAGGAGTGCCATCCCAGTCACGTTGCACCGCGGCTGGCCCAGTAGGAGGAAGGCGCTGCGCCGACCACCCGCATCCGCCCGCATCCATTGCTTCGCGCAACAAATTGGCAAGCTTTTCGTGCTCAGCCTCAGTGGGCATGCGACCTGCTTTAGCATCGTCGACACCCAAGACTTCAAGAAGCATCGGTCCGATCGGAACGTAGGGCAAGATGTTCATTGCCTTCGGTGTTCGGTCCAAACTATTTAAATACTCAGGGAAGGTGACCCAATCCCAGGGCATTCCCTGAGCCATCGACTCGTAGGGGATTGCTTCGACGCGCACCATTGACTTCATCGCGTATTCCCGCATGTCAGGGGCAACAGGAGCGAACCCGAAGCCACAGTTCCCAATGGCAACCGAGGTGATCCCATGCCAGCCTGACAACGTGCAGTATGGATCCCAGAACACTTGAGCGTCATAGTGGGTGTGTAGATCTACGAAACCCGGCGCTACGTGCATACCGGACCCATCAATAACGCGATCTGCCTCGCGGTGATTTACTTTGCCGATCTCAACTACTTCACCGTCGGCGATGGCGAGATCTCCCCGAATTCGCGGTGCGCCGCTTCCATCAAAAATCAGGCCGTCTTTTACGACAATGTCAAAACTCATATCTGCTCCACCCCACTAACTGACTTAGAGACAGCGTAGATCCGACAACAGGGGACGTGTCGGCCAAAAACTCTTTAGAAGGCGTCGCGTTCTATATCAAGAACAAATCGACCCAGTTGGTGGGTCACTCGATCTTGATGGACGTTGATGTGTAACGGCATTGCTCTGAAGTCTCGGTATCTGCGTTCGAAGGTACCTCCCTCGCGTAGGCCGTTACCTCCTTGAGTTCGTTCTAATAACTGCATCGCTTCCGCCAGTTGTTCAACGCTCATTGAAACGACAGACATTTGACGTAGGTAGTCCGCTTCGTCAGGAACAATTCCAGCTGCCACCCGTTGGTCCAATTCATTGCAGGCGTTTTCAACCGCGGCTCGAGCTGAAGACAGCAGAGCAGCTGCCCTCCCAATATTTATTTGAGCGGTAGCTTTCTCGACCATTTTCCCGCCCATGATGACCCGCCGTTCGCGAGTGCCAGAGGCAACTTCTTGGAGAGCTCGACGCACGATCCCGCTAGCCATCCAACCCAGCCACAGATCAGAAATGCCAACCCAATCTTCCCTATAGCGATGATTGATCACCGGAACTGTCCTGAGCGACTCCGCTCGGTTAGCGCCGTACCATTTGACGCAGCGATCTAATGAAACCCGCACTTCGCTGTAATGAAGATCGTCGGTAGCCGAAGCGCGAAGACCAGATCCATCCCATGTGGGGTCTATCTTTAAGCCTTCGACTGAGGTGGAAACAATCGAAAAGCGGAGATCCATTGGGCGAACTGGTTCACCATCTTCACCAATCACAGCAAAGACGACACCGCAATAGTCTGCGTAGCGGCTGCCGGTACCGAAGGTCGCTTTTCCATTAAGGATTGCTTCGTTACCTTCTATCCGCCCATGCACTCCGCTACCAGCGCCGGCTGGGAAACTGACCCACTGGCCGTTCTGAACTATCTCCCGAAGAAAATCTTGATGTTCTGGCCCTAAAGTTCCGACGAACAAATGGAACACAGCGAGATGATTCCATAGACACCAAGCAGTCGAAGGGCACCGCGCCGCCACAGCCTCAAGTTCTCTACCCATCGCAAGAATCGATGATTCAACGCCTCCGAGTTCTGCTGTCGCTGCCATTCGCATGACATCGCTGCCCCGCAAACTTTCGATCACGTCGCTGGCAACGGTGCGACTCCGATCGGCGTTCGCCGACTGGGCCTCAAGAGCGTCCAGAGTTGGTAAGACGAGTAACTGAGATTCGTCGCTAGTGAAGAAGTGCTCAACAGGATCTGAAATCATTAATGTCACCGTATCCAACTGGGTCACCGTTTGCCGATGATCACAGATGATAGTGCGCTATCACAGCTGCTCACTGTTCGAAGAAAGCCTGATAGACCGTTCCATTTCAGGCCTCGGCTAACAGATGAGATAGTGACGCCCGGAGGCATAGCAAAATGGACCCGTTGGTGATTAGTCGGGGAGGTGGGGCAGCACCTCTTCTCCAAAGCGTCGAACTGTTTCCTCCAACTCGCTGTCAGAAACCCCGCCCAAATCGAACATAAACAACTGGCGGTTGTGTCCCAGTAGTTCATGGAGTTCTCCCATACGGTCTATGCACTCTTGAGAACTTCCGGCTACCGCCGGCCCGGCTAGGAACGACTCAAGATCAAATGGCATCTGAACCTTGCCACCTGTGTTGTCGCTAATTAGTTGGTCAACGAAGTTCCAATAATGACCGTAACGAGGAGCAAATCTCGCTCTCATATCGGCCTGGTCTGATCCAGCAAACGCGTGGCAACACGACCCAATGACTATCTCGTCAGCTTTGCGTCCCGCTGCTTCCCAGGCTTCTTTGTATTGCTCAACGATCGGTACGAACATTTTTGGGTGACCAAAGACTGACGGAAGCATCAATCGGCACCCCAACTTCGCGGCGAGCAACGCAGAGGCTGGTGATCCTGCGCCGATCCAGATAGGTAACTCCCTAGTAGGTCTGGGTCTAACGGTGACATTCTCGAGCGAACCGCGAAACTTTCCAGCCCACGTCACATTCTCCTCTCGAAGAAGAAGCTGAAATAGTTCGAGTTTCTCTTCAAATATCTCGCGAGCATCCTTTACATCTAAACCGAATGCCGGGTAGCTCCGGCTGAAGAAGTTTCCCCGACCTGCGACTATCTCAACTCGCCCTGGGAAGAGGTTGTCAAGGGTGGAATAGTCCTCGGTAGCTCGCACCGGATCCAACGTAGGTACCAGAGTTACCGCGGTCGACAAAATGAGATCAGGTACCCGCTCGCCAATTGCCGATAAGACGACGGGAGGAGAGCTCAGCATGTAGTCGTTGAAGTGATGTTCGCCTATATGTATTGCGTCGAAACCGGACTCGGCTGCCCAGACTGAGTACTGAACTAGCTGCCGATGTCGCTCAGCCTCTGACAGCGACTCCCCGGTCACGGGGTGAGTCAGATTGTCTCCCAAGCTAAATGCCGCTGATTCCACGAACGTTCCCTACCGATCCTTAGTGGTGCCAGCCAAATCAGCCATAAGTCGGATCGCATCTTCTTGACCAGTGTTGATGTTTAATCCTGTCAACCCGCTATCAGACCACTGCAAAAACCTTTGCTTTATTCGATCGACAGAACCGTAAAGCCCTGCTTCATCAACGTATTCGTCAGGAATTGACTCCGCTGCTTCTTGTTTGCGGCCCGCCAGATAAAGCTCTTGAACACGCTCCGCGACATCTGGGTAGCCCCGCTGAACCATGTGTTGGTTATGAAAGTTGACGTCTTTGTGGCCCATTCCGCCTGTGTACAAAGCGATGTTGTCTTTGGCTTTCCGGAACACGGCAGTCACGTCGTCTGTGATTTGTACAGGACACTGGCCAATGATCTCGAAATTCCGCCAGTCCTTATCAACGCCTCGCCGCTTAGCTCTCGCGAAGCCTTCCTCAATCCACGGTCGAAAATGATTCATACGTCCGGGCACGAAGTGCATTGGTAGCCAACCATCGCACAACTCGGCGGTTAATTTGACGGTGGCTTCCGAGCCGCTACCTAACCAAATCGGCAGGTCGGGGTTGGTATGCAAAATGGAGGTTAAGGGCTTCCCTAGACCGGTTGTGCCTTCGCCAGTGAAGGGCAGCTGATATTCCGACCCGTCGTGGCTGACAGGTTCATCGCGGGCAAAAATTTTCCTCATAATTTGGATGTAGTCCCGGAGTCGCCAATAGGGCTTACCCCATGGCTGGCCATACCATCCTTCAACGATCTGAGGGCCGGAAACACCGAGACCAACAATCATGCGGTTTCCACCAGCTAGCGCGTCAATAGTTTGGGCCTGCATAGCCGCCATAGCCGGCGCCCTACCCGCCAACTGAATAATCCCTGTGCCTAGCTTTATGCGATCGGTATGGGCCGCGATATACGCCAGAGGAGTCATAGCGTCAGATCCGTAAGCTTCAGCTGTCCACACCGAGTGATAACCCAAAGCTTCGGCCAATTTGATCTGTTCTAGGGGCAGTTGGAGTTTGCCGCCGGAATAGCCGAGCATTAATGCGAGTTTCATAGTTCCTTTCTGGATTGTTCATTCGATGGTTCGCATTCGAATTTTTGTAATCGGATCAGTTGATTGACCTATCTTTTCCTTCCCAATACGGGGCTCGCAATTCGCGTTTCAGGACTTTGCCGGGACCGGATTTTGGGAGTTCCTCTGAGCGAAATTCGACCGATCGAGGCAGTTTGTAGCCCCCCAACGATTCCCGACAAAATTCGATCAATTCTTCCGAGGTAAGACTCTCGTCTCGAGGTACCACAACTGCGTGTACCTGCTCGCCCCATTGTTCATGAGGAACTCCGAATACAGTCGCCTCAAGGACTTTCGGATTTTGGTAAATCACCTCTTCCACCTCTGAGCAATACACGTTCTCTCCACCCGAAATGATCATGTCCTTTGCTCGATCAACGAGATACAGGAATCCCTCATCATCTAGATACCCAATGTCCCCGGTTCTATACCAACCGTTTTGAAGGGCGTCAGCAGTTTGTTCAGGCTTGTTCCAATATCCCTTCATGACATTGGGGCCTTGGACCATGACTTCGCCCGCTTCCCCGGGTCGAGCGTCGATTCTTAGCGACACCCCGAGCGAAGGATGGCCGACAGACTTGCCACGACTTGTTCCTATCAGGTTCTCCTCGTGTCGGAGTCCCGTCACCAGTGGCGCAGTCTCGGTCGCGCCATAAAGATGAAGCAACTCAGCTTTGGGGAACTCTTCATGAGCACGTTTGAGCACCTGAGTCGCAATCGGCGATGCCCCGTGACAAATCAGAGTCATGCTTGACATGTCCCTGGGATTTGCAGACTGGGCTTCTACAAGCGCTGCCACCATGGTCGGAACAGCAAGAGTGGCAGAACATCGATACTTCTCAATTAGGTCGAGACACAAGTTCGGTTCGAACGCGGGTACAACTACCTGACAGACCCCTAAAGCCAAGCACTGAAGCACTGAGTTAGACCCTGCTGCATGAAACATCGGCGCGACAACTAAATATGTATCGTCGCCATCTAGGGGCATCGTGATTTGACTGTGCAACGTGTTCGCAACGAGGTTGCGGTGTGTGAGCATCACGCCCTTGCTCTTACCTGTTGTGCCACCGGTATAGAACAGGCCAGCGAGGTCCTCTTCGCTGGTGCCAGCGAACTCCTTAGGCGAACTTTCCTGAAGTAGCTGCTCATAGTCATCGAAAGAGATCACTCGATCGACGCACTGGGCGAGATCGCCGGCGTCTTGATCGGCAATCAAGATTTTGGCGCCGGCGTCCTCCAACGCGTAGGCCAACTCAGGTACAGCCCAGCGGCCGTTAAGGGGAACAATCGCTCGCCCAGCTGCGGGTACACCGCAATACAACTCGGCGTAGATATCAGAGTTCGCTGCCAGCAAACCGACGCGATCCCCAGCGTCCACTCCAAGCAGATCAAGAACTGATCCCACTCGTCGACATCGATCTACGAACTCTTCGAAGGTCCTCGTTCTGTCACCGCAGACAAAAGCTAATTTTGTTTGGTGCATAGATTCTGCGCGTAGCAGCGGATCAGAAATAACTCGCACAACAGCCCTCCAAAGTTGTTTTCACAGCCCTATGTTCGCCGTTCCAGCTTCCGAGAACAATTCGACATCAATGACAATGACCCGCATCGGAGGGCGCTACGTCAATAGCGGGATTCCTGTCGAAAAATCCGTCCGGAACCAACATGAATCCAGCGTATTCGGTGGGCATAACTGGATAATCCTCAACTCGGACGTCGTGGGTTAGCCCGAAGCTATGCCACAGAGTCAAATCAGTGTCAGTTATGGAGCGATCATCAGAAGTGAATGACGGTAGTCCTTCTCCAGCGTTTCGTTGGGTGGGATAGTCACCCGCGGCGTAGCGCTCTGCTTGCATCGTTGGAGTAACCCATAGGTTGTGCTTCGCAAACATCGCTCGTTGAGCGTGAGGTGAATTTTCCGACGCGAACATAGTCGCCGTTGCAGACGGCAATAGTCGATATGCGGTAGGGCGTCCAAGCCGATTCGTTTTCTCGGAACTCTCAACTCTCCAATAGCGACTGCTAGCCGAATTCGTCTTCCGCATAGCTGAATGCTCACTCGCCAGAACTGTTTCCTGTGCAGCAAACGCCGTGTTGTGAGGGTTGTTGGGGCCAGGAGGTAACGGCTCGGTGTTGACCTCAACCACATTATTCGAGTTGCCATCGACCGCCATATCGAGTCGCATACAGAAAATGTGTTGATGGATCGGCCCTGCAACGTTGGGAGCGACTTGCCGAGCAAACGTCAGGTCATCACCGTCCAAGTGTGCTCGTGTAGTCAATATGCCAGTTAGCTTGATTTCGAGTTTGATGGAACCATCAAGATGGAAGTACCAGAAAAACCCGTACTCGTAATTGCCCACCGTTGAAATGGTGCTCACTACTAGCCGTCGGGACCTTCGAACTTCAACTTCGCCTGTCAACATGTCTGTGTGTTTCCAGCCGATCCCGAAGTCTTCCTCGTGGATGCAGATGGCGTTGCCAGTGGTAACAACGCTGCCATCATCGAGCATTTGGACTGCGTCTAGGTAGAAAATTTCTCCCAAACAATCGCAGCCAAGAGTCAAGGAGTTAGCGGTCATACCCAAGCCATATTCACCTGAATCCAGAGCGTGTTTGAACGTCTGACTTGGTCGAGTGTCGCCGTAAGGAACCACCATTTCAGCTAACGACGCTCGATCAATAATGGGACGTTCTACCCCATCTTGTGTGTAAGTCACACGATGCAGCACTAGCCCTTCGGTGTCATCAACGACCATCCGGAAGCGCCATTTTTGCCAGGTGATTTCATTGTCCTGAACAGAGAAACTGGTGCCTTCGGGCTGAGTGATCTCTACAGGCTTTAAGTCGTTCCTGAGCGGCCCATAGTCCTCAACCACCGACTCGACGTCATAGTTACCGCGTTCGGTAGCTAGCGGCCACTGACCAAAATCTTCAACGTGTAATACTTCCAAACTGTCGACGTCCACATGAACCATTAGGCCGTCGATGGGAAACGCATAGCCGTTGTCGCTAGGGCTCGGTCGGTGAAAAGCTATGCACCGTTGCACTCGTCGACCGTTTTCGAAATCGAATCCGTAGTCTCCAGTTGGCCACGGGTCTATTTGAACCGTCGACGGGTCATCAATACCCCGTTGTTTCAGAGCCTTTCGGAAAGTTAGGTCGTTTCTGCACGCCTCCATTACTTTGAACAACTCGACGAACCCGACTCGAGGCACAACACCTGGAACTGATTCCCAGCGATCAACCTCGCGACGAGTTACTGATACTCGGGCTTCAAAGACTTCCCCGGTGTGCCGAATCACCAAGTCCAGTCGACGATCCGTGGTATCGCCAGGCTGCCAACCAGCAACTTCACCTTTCGGTGGTTCATAAATGCAGCAACCGTGGAAGGTGGAGGTGTCATCAATTCGGTCGGCGTCACGTAGCACCTCGACACAAGTTTTGAGTTCCTCTGCGGTCATCATTGAGAGTGGATGCATGGGCTAACACTAGGTCCGAATGAATGAAACCGAAAATAACGTTGCGCTTGGCGGGAATTTACGTATTCTGCATGAGCAAACTTTGGAGGATTTGAATGCTTGAGGCTGGAATTTCGGCACCACCCTTTACTTTGCTTGATCAGGATGCCAAGGAAGTTTCTCTCGGTGATTACGCAGGGCAGTGGGTTTTGCTGTGGTGGTACCCAAAAGCCGCGACTCCGGGTTGAACGATTGAAGGACAGGGGCTCCGTGACCGAGCCCCAGACTTTGAAACCGCCGGCATTGCTATCTTGGGCGCTTCCTTTGACACTGTTGAAGAGCAAAAGGCCTTCGCTGATAAAGAGAACTTTCCATTCTTGCTTCTGTCGGATACAGAACGGACCGTTGGCGAGTCGTACGGAGTTGCGCGGGCACCCGACCACGACTTCGCTGGATGGCCGCGCAGGGCGAGCTTTTTGATTGACCCCGACGGAGTCATAGCCAAGGTGTACGACTTTGCTGACAAGCCAGACCTTGCCGAACACGCCGCAACGGTCTTAACCGATCTTCAAGAATTGAGCTAGAGATCGGCGCTATGCCGTTATGCCCTTAGAACAACAAATTTTGGAGCGATTAGGGAAGCTTTACCCTGACCATGATGAACGTGACTTGCTGGCGCAGTGCAAGGCCGCGTTGGGGGAGTCCGAACCTGCGACCGACTCGCAGCGATGGTCAGAACGAGACGCGGTTTTGATCTGCTACCCGGATCAAATAGTTGAAGATAACCGAGCTCCGCTTGCAGTTCTGGAAAGCATTTTGAAGGAAACGGCTGAAGCGTTTTCGACTATTCACATCCTCCCCTTCTTTCCATCTAGTTCGGACGGAGGGTTTGCTGTCATTGACCACCACGTCGTCGACGTAAAATTTGGTAGCTGGGCCAACATCAGCTCTATCGCTTCCACTCACCAAGTCATGGCGGATCTGGTCCTCAACCACGTCAGTTCTTCACACCGTTGGGTCGAAGAATTCCGAGCTGACGTTGAATCAGGGCGAAGTTGTTTAAAGACAGCATCGCGAAATGATGATGTGACAGCGGTTGTGAGACCCCGGACCTCAGATCTGTTAGTTCCTTGCGAAACCGCAGCCGGTACAAAATATTTGTGGTGCACCTTCGGTCCCGACCAAATTGACGTGGACTGGGAGGAACCCGAAGTTCTGCTGGAGATGCTCAGAGTCGTTGAAGCCCTGCTTCTTGCGGGTGTTCGATGGTTCCGCCTTGATGCCGTGGCTTACGTTCAAAAACATGCTGGCACTAGTTGCATACACCTTGAAGAAACTCATGAGTTAGTGCGGTTACTCAGAGATCTCTTAACTTGGCGAAACCCGAACGCCGTGCTGATCACGGAAACCAACGTGCCACACGCTGAAAATCTCTCCTACGTGCGCGATGGAGAACAGGCACACGTTGCATACAACTTCACTCTCGCTCCGCTACTCACTTATGCCTTAGCAATAGGTTCTGCCACCAAGCTCGCGGAATGGCTACGTGATGCGGAAGAGCCGCCCGAACACACCACCTTGCTTAACTTTTTATCCAGTCATGACGGCATTGGTCTGCGACCAGCCGAAGGCATCTTAAACGAAGACGAAATCCAGGCCCTGGTGGACGCCTCGGTCCAAGCGAATGGGACTTGGTCTGGTCGAAGCGACGGAGAGGACATTCTCCCGTATGAGCTAAACGTCTCAGCAGCTTCGTTGCTAGGGATCGATCGCCTGTTAACTGCGCACACTGTTCTGGCAAGTTTGCGGGGCATACCCGCTTTTTATTTACCGGCGGTGGAGAGTGAACCCAACGATATAGACGCTGCGGAGAAACAAGGCGATAACCGGGCTCTTAACAGGCCGAAGCAAACGGTGGCTACCCGTCAAGCAACATTGATTGGTAAGCGAAAGACGGCGCGAGATGAACTGCTTAGAAGATTAAGTGTGCGCCGAGAGATCCCAGCGTTTCATCCCGAAGCAAGTCAACACGTAATGAATCTTGAAAGTCCTCTGCTGGGATTTGCCCGCGGCGACGGGGCATCCTCTGTTCGAGTCATAGCCAACATGGGTTTTACTGACATGACCTTGAACGTCCGAGATCGAAGTTTTGACTTGTTGTCAGGTCAAGAAATCTGCGGTGAACTGCTTATCGCCCCAGGAGACGTATTTTGGCTTTCTACAACAGCAGCCAGATCCTGAACACAAGCGGGAAATTCGCAACGAAGTTGATCCCAAGAGGGAAGATCGGGAGGCAGAACGCTCCGAGTTTCGCGGATTAGTTGCGAAAATAACTTCACCGCTACCGACTCCTCATCTTCGTTCACCGGAATGCCATTGCTAATTGCGTTCGCGCGGTGAGCAGACAGTGCGTGTCGAAGCTTCTCGTCGAACGTATTTGCGTCCACAACATCACTACCAGCGATCGACTTCAGCGTGCTAATAACATCTCGAGCCATCCGGTGGAGGCCTAACTCGGCATTGTCTGCTGAAAGTAATTGGTGTTTGTGGTCGTAGCGGTCGCTCAGATCGGTTTGCGCGATAGCAGCGCCGCACGCTTTTGCGGCTGTGAGCAAAGAAATATCAACACCCCAATGTTCGGGCATAGCTATTGATTGTGCGACCGAAATTCGCGAAGCGAATTCTCCCGCTAACGGATAGCGAAAAGACGCTAGATACCTAAGATCAGCATTTCCGGGTGCTATTGAGATCAGCGATTCGAGTAAAGGCCCTACTAACAGTCGGGTAACCCGTCCATTCAAACCCGCGCTATCGAAACGAGGGTAAAAACCCTTTACGAAGTCAAACCCCAACCGATCATCAACTATTGGTCGAGCGAGCCTGGCTACGAATGAAGATTCGTAGGTAGAGATGTCGGCATCATGCACCACGATGGTGTCAACCTCTTCGAAACTTGCAGCTACCCCCACACACCGCCACAAATTTCGCCCCTTACCGCTTCCCGCCGCGATGCCTAGCTTCTTATCAAATGCTTTCATCGCGGCATCGTCGTTCCAAATGGTGGTGGTCGCTTGGGGGAGTTGGGCAATGAGTGCTTGAGCAGCTTCAAAGGAGTTTTTGTCGGCCCCATCAACCCCAACAATCACTCTTCCCAACCAGTCGAGGTCAGAGAGTTGATCGAGCATTCGGGGCAACGCAGGACCGTCGAATTCGCTAATGAGACAAGGCAAAATTAAAGCGACTTTTTTGCCGACATCGCGTTGAGCAAAAAATCTTGCGACCTCCGCACTGTCGCTGTCAACCAAGCGGTGCAGCGTGGTAATGGAGCCTTGTTGTTGAAAGTCAGCCATGCCGCTCCTGTCGTAGCGCCTACGGTAGACGACCAGTGCACCCGTTACTAAGGAACCCGAGGTATCGTTCGTCATGGCTTCCTCCCCATTTTCCTTCCCCGCTGAGGATGAAAAATTTGCGACAGAGGGTTTGACCTTTGATGACGTGCTGCTTCTCCCCGCAGCATCTGAAGTGTTACCGGACGCAGTAGACATAAAGTGCCGTTTCAGTAAGAACATCAACCTAAACATTCCGCTCGTAAGCGCTGCGATGGACACAGTCACAGAAGCCCGGCTAGCAATTGCAATGGCGCGTCATGGTGGGATTGGCGTAGTACATCGAAACCTTGACATTGAGGAACAAGCCAACGAAGTTGACAAGGTGAAGCGATCCGAGTCCGGGATGATCGTGGAGCCCATCACATTGCCTCCTCATGCGACATTGGCCCAAGCAGAAGAACTAATGGGTCGATTCAAAATCAGTGGTGTCCCAATTACTGACGAGGAGCGAAAGCTTGTCGGCATCCTCACTAACCGAGATCTTCGATTTGAAACTAACTATGGACGCAACATTTCAGAAGTTATGACTTCTGACGGGTTAGTGACTGCCCGAGAAGGCACCACACTTGAAGAAGCTCAGATTGTGTTGGGGAAACATCGAATCGAGAAGTTACCTATCGTCGACGACGAGTACCGATTAATCGGTTTGATCACAGTCAAAGACATCGAAAAAAAGATCCGATATCCCGACGCCGCGAAAGACGAACGTGGACGCCTGTTAGTTGCGGCCGCAGTTGGAGTCGGCGCCGGGGTCGACGATCGAGTAGCAGCACTAGTCGAACGAGACGTGGATGTGCTTGTAATCGACACAGCCCATGGCCACAGTCGCGACGTCATCGAAATGGTTGCCAAGGTCAAAGCCAACTATTCCGTTGAAGTTGTAGCTGGAAATGTAGCTACAGGAGACGCTGCCCGAGCCTTGATTGATGCTGGAGCCGACGGCATCAAGGTTGGGATAGGACCAGGCTCGATATGTACTACTCGGGTCGTCGCAGGAGTCGGCGTACCTCAGATCACAGCTGTTTATGACTGCGCTAGCGCTGCAGCCGAATTCGACATACCTGTTATTGCCGACGGTGGGATGCAATTTTCGGGAGATCTCGCGAAAGCGATAGCGGCGGGAGCTGAATGCGCGATGGTCGGAGGGCTTCTCGCGGGTGTTGATGAAAGCCCAGGCGAAGTTGTGCTCTACCAGGGTGAACGGTTCAAGGAATATCGAGGCATGGGCTCACTTGGTGCGATGAAAGGTCGCAGTTTTTCGAAAGATCGATACTTCCAGGATCTTCGAGATGAAGATCTGCTTGTGCCAGAGGGCATAGAAGGAAGAGTTGCCTATAAAGGACCGATTTCTAATGTGCTCCACCAACTGGTCGGTGGTTTGCGACAAGCCATGGGGTATTGCGGAACCGAAAATATCAATGAGATGAGAACGAAAACCCGCTTCGTCAAGATCACCGCTTCAGCCTTACGCGAAAGTCACCCCCACGACATCATGATCACGAAAGAGGCCCCCAACTACCGTCTTCCGTCGTGAACGATGACTGGCCCGGACCTGCGAAATATCGGATTTTTGGATGGTTAATTGGGCTAGCCATAATTGCTCTGTGTATTTACGTGGTCATTATCTGATCGCCAAACAGCGCTTATAACGATGCAATTTCAGTCAACTTCATGACCGCTTCACCGACTGAGCGTGATGCTTCAAGATCGACAAAACCTCTGATACGCCACTCGTTGAAACCCTCGGGATCACAAATGATTTGTTCAACCCCACAACGGTTTCCCTCGGGTGTGTCGATACTCACCCAGATCTTGGAACGCGCATCTGCATCGATCAAAACTCCATCGAATTCTTGCCAATAGGGGGCTACCGCCTGCTCCAACAAATCCGGATCGGTTAACTCCCCATCAGCGTCTTCCGCCAAGCCCACATAATCGGCACTAGCGAACTGTCGCAGCCAACGAAAAGCGCCGTTTCGGATCATGACGTTGAAGGCTTCAACCTGAGTAGTGATGTCGAATGTTTGGGGGCGTACTTCGAGCGACACGTCTTCTGGGTTCTGCAGACGCTCCCACTCGTCGATCAGGCTGCTGTCAACCTGACGAACCAAGGTTTGCAACCACTCGCTCACATCGCTCAAATCATCAGTCCAAGAAGTGTCCGGAACTGTCTTTATTAATCCCTTGTAAGCATCAGTTAAGTAGCGGAGTAGTACTCCTTCGGAACCCTTAATGCCGTAAAAGTTGACGTATTCGCGAAACGTCATAGCCCGCTCGTACATGTCGCGCACAATTGACTTAGGGCGAAGATTTTCTTGTCCTATCCAAGGGTGGTGAGTAGCCCAAGCGTCAAAAGTTGAGTACAAGAACTCCCTCAAGGGCTTAGGCCATTCGACTTCATCAAGGCGAGCTATACGTTCCTCGTACTCGACTCCTTCGCGCTTCAATTCAACGAATAACTCGTCGCGCGCCTTGTCGGCCTGGCGAGCCAAGATAATGCTCGGATTTTCAAGGACAGATTCTACGACTGTTACGACATCAAGGGCATAACTCAAATCAGATGAGTCCAACAGCTCCACAGCGTCTAAAACGAATGGTGAAAGGTTCCCGGTTAAATCAAACTCTGCTTGTAGATCAACGTTGACTCGCACGAGACGGTCCTCGGCGTCGGGTTCTTCTAGAGTCTCAACGATCCCGGCGGCAGTGAGGGAGCGGTACATGCCTATTGCTTGTCTTATATGTAAGCGTTGCTGCGGCCGCAACTCATGGTTAGTGGTGAGAAGCGTTCGGAGACTTCTGCACCCGTCGCCTGGCCGATCCAGCATATTCAAAAGCATTGAATGTGATACAGCGAAACTAGAGTTCAACCTTTCGGGTTGACCTGTGCGCAGCCGTTCGAAAGTTTGGTCGTCCCAATGGGCGTAGCCCCGTTCGGGAGGCTTCTTGCGTTGCATCTTTCTGCGCTTCTTGGGATCGTCACCGGCCTTCGCTGCCGCTTTCAGATTTTCGACCTGATGCTCTGGCGCCTGACACCAAACATATCCCTGGTCATCGAATCCTTTGCGGCCAGCCCTGCCCGCAATTTGATGGAAGTCGCGAACACTAAGAATCGTCGTGTCATGTCCGTCAAACTTGCACAACTGGCTGAAAAGAACGGTGCGAATTGGGACGTTGACGCCAACTCCAAGGGTGTCTGTTCCACAGATGAGCTTGAGTAGGCCATCTTGAGCTAATCGTTCAACAAGTAGGCGATATTTCGGTAACAGTCCAGCATGGTGCACGCCGATCCCAGCCTTAACGAACCGAGCGACGTCTTTCCCAAAAGGTGAATCGAAGCGGAAGTCTCCGATCGCTTCTCGTAACTGGTCTTTCTCCGAGCGGGAAAGTACATCCAAACTGGTCAATGCCTGAGCCCGTTCGGAAGCCGCTCGTTGTGTGAAGTGAACGATATATATCGGTGCGCGATTAAGTTCGACCAGCTCATGAACTGATTCAAGCAACGTCGACTGTCTATATTCCCAATCCAAGGGAACGGGCCGCTGAGTGGAGGTGACTTCAACGGCTGCACGCCCAGTTCGTTGCTCTAGGTCCTGTAGGAAAAACTCCGCTGGGCCAACAGTTGCACTCATCAAAAGGAATTGAGTGTCAATTAACTCGAGGAGAGGGACCTGCCAAGCCCAGCCTCTGTCCCGATCTGAGTAGTAGTGAAATTCATCGATAACAGCAGTGTCGACCGGTGCTGCTGAGCCGTGACGCAACGCAAGATTTGCCAGCACCTCTTGAGTGCAGCAAATAATTGGCGCGTCTGGATTCACGGACGCGTCGCCGGTGATCATTCCTACGTTGTCGGCTCCAAGTTGCTCGCAAAGTGAAAAAAATTTCTCCGACACCAATGCCTTAATAGGGGCCGTGTACCAGCAGCGCTTTGAGTTAGCCAAGGCATCAAAATGTGCTGCGGTGCCAACCAAAGATTTTCCGGAACCGGTTGGCGTCGTGAGAACCACATGTTGACCTGAAAAGAACTCAAGTACTGCTTCCTCCTGGCTCTCGTACAGTTCAATGTCGGCCGTTAAGGCCCAGTTCAGAAACCCATCGAGCAAGTTTTCAGCGTTGGGTTGCGAAGGGAGATAGTCGACTAGCTGAGGGGAACTCACGGCGAACGTAACTTCTTAAGGTCTTCATTCAACAGTGTCCCTGTCGGGTCGAGCTCGTTTCGGATGTGCCACCAATCCACCCAACGTTCGTACTCTCCCGACAACTCATCGGCATCTAGGTAATGCACTTTGCCCCAATGCGGTCGGCCACCGTAGGACCGAAAGATCTTCTCCGCGGACCGGTAATAAGCTGTTTCGTCGCGAACTACATCTTCGTGAATAGAAATTGTCACGGTAGGACGTTTACGAGCAGGTGAGAGCCACACGTCGTCAGGTGCGACGGTCCTATATTCAATCGGCCAAGCAACATCGGGGAACTTACGCTCTAGCAGTTCCCTAATTTCCGCTACACATGCAGGGCCATGTTCAGCCGGTATCGAATACTCCATTTCGGTGTGCGGATTGACTCGTTGGTTTGGCAAAACTTCGAAACTCCAAGCCAAGCGTTGACCTTCGTCTCCTAACGGATATCGACATGGTTCATCGGTGAGATCGATCGACTTGCAGACCGCCCGATCCTGCCCAGGCCACCAGAAATACTCGAAATGTCGAGTGGCGGAAGTCAGTTCTTCAATTCGGTCCATAACACTTTGGAGTGGTTCAAACCACTGGCGTTCTTCGAGACGGTACGCCTCCCTCACGCGCAGAGTGACTTCCAAAACAACTCCGATTGCTCCCAATGAAAGACGCGCTGCTTCAAAAAGGTCAACCTCCGTTTCCTGGTTGCACGTCACAACCGAACCGTCAACTAACAGAATCGACAACTGAGTAACGGCGCTCGAGAGACTCCCTAGGTCGACTCCAGTCCCGTGAGTTCCAGTCGCTATAGCACCTCCTATTGATTGTTGATCAATGTCGCCTTGATTCAATAAACCCATGCCATGGTCGAGTAACGGACGGCCGCAAGCGTGAATCTTGGTGCCAGCGCGAAATGTTGCGGTCATAGCGTCGGTGTCGACAGCGACAAGTCCGGCAAGGGGACGAGTATCAAGAATTACACCATTCGTAGGCAGCAACGGATAATGCGAATGTGCAGTTCCGGAGGTGCGAACAGTCCATCCGCCGTCTCGCGCCGCTAATAGTTCACTTCTGATCGCTTCGACGCTGCCAACTTGAACGATGCTCTTAGGATGAGCGGAAAGTTTTCCGGACCAGTTACTCCAAGCGGGCACCTTGCCATGGTCTGTCATGCACAGGAGCTTAGGACTGAAAATCTGTTATCGAGATGTGTTAGGTGTCGACACACTCAGAGTTTCTACCCGGCCAAACTTCCGGATTGAGGATATGTGAAGGTCTGGTGCCTCCAAGAGCGCAAAGAACCTGTTCTAAGGCCATACCGAAAATTCGTTTCCGTCCCTCTTTGGTTGCGGATGCGACATGAGGTGTGACAACAACATGTTGATGTTCTAGCAACGGGTGCCCCGGTGGAAGAGGCTCTGGTTCGGTGACGTCCAAACCCGCTCCGGCTACCTTTCCGCTATTCAGGGCGGCAAGCAACGCTTCGTCGTCGATAAGGCCGCCTCGAGCGGTATTCACAATGAAAACCCCGTCCTGCATTTGGATGAGCAGATCAGCGTTAACGAGATGACGAGTTTCTGGAGTGAGTGGCGCGTGAATGGAAACAATTTGAGCCGAAGACACTGCCTCGTGGAGATTGGCAGCACGTTCAACTCCAAGGTCTTTGAACCTGTCATTTGCTTCAAAGGGATCGTATGCAGTGACGCGCATTCCCATCGCGATAGCGACTTTTGCCACCCGCGACCCGATTCTGCCTAATCCGATCAAAGCGAGTAATGCCCCATCGAGTTCAACAGCCCTGTGCTGCGGACCGTAATTACCCTCTTGACGTTGAAGACGTCCTTCACTTGGGTTGAGGTCCTTTGAAACCGAAAGCATAAGCGCCAATGCATGCTCAGCGGTCGAAACAGTGGGCCCATCAGGCGTGTTGCAAATCGTTATCCCCGAAGACGTAGCGTCCGCCAAAACAACGTTGTCGAAGCCAATCCCTGCGCGAGCTACAACCTTTAGCTTCGATGCTCTAGCGAATACGGATTGATCGTAAGTAAGTGAAGCACCAGCTATCACCCCGTCGGCCGTATCGAGACCGTCGAGAGGATCATCTGATCTCGGCCAAACGAATTCTGCCCGTCCATCTAGAAACTCTAGTAAGGCTGGATCGGGCGAACGATCAAACCAAATTACCGATGAATTGGCCATCTTGGGACTTTAACGCTATCGAGTCGATTCGGTCCGACTTGGCTTGGGCTTTCTCATTACCATGACTGTTATCGGGGAGAAGCATGCACGTCGATGAAGCAATCATCCATGACCTAGACCGGTACCGCACTGAGGGTTACCCCTGGGCTGAATGGGACTTGTTCCGTAATGAGGCTCCGGTGTATTGGTACGAGCGAGAGGGAATCACTCCGTTCTGGTCAATCACTCGCTATGCGGACGTAAAACACGTATCTGGAGATAACGAAACTTTCGCGAATGGCGAAGGTCGATTGCGATTAGATCTAGCGGAACGGGACACCCGATTTTGGGACGGGTATCGCGAACGAATGATGGAACGAGGGTGGGACCCCAACGAACCACCTGATTTCATCTACACCGACCGACCCGTCCACTGGGACATGCGCCGCCTCGTTGCCCCGGAGTTCACTCCCAAGGCTATGCGGTCACGCGAAGAATCTCTTACTCTGCACGCTCAGTTGTATGCCACCGAATTCGCCAACCAGGTCCGAAACCATGGGACAGCAGATCTGGTTGAAGATCTGGCCGTGAAACTACCGCTAGCGGCGATATGCGAAATGATGGGCGCCTCCCCACAAGATTGGGAACAGGTCCATGCTTGGACAGCAGTTCTTTTCGATGATCCAGCACTCATGCGATTCGCCAAAAACGATGAATCTAAGAAAGAGATGCGTCGTCGAATGTTCGTCGAATTTGAAGATTGGAT
>CEUZ01006892.1_pt1 | contig 33340 bp, 30 predicted proteins | sample 361511 | NCBI WGS metagenome assembly CEUZ01 (sample SAMEA2622822, study PRJEB7988) | marine metagenome | biome: marine biome (ENVO:00000447); feature: surface water layer (ENVO:00002042); material: "saline water (ENVO:00002010), including plankton (ENVO:xxxxxxxx)" | depth 5 m | reverse complement strand
AAGGGAATACAATTTGGCGTTAGGAGAAAGAAGAGCTAACGCTGTAAGAGAATACTTATCCTCAATGGGAATTGCTCCAGATAGATTAAATGTCGTTTCTTATGGAAAAGAAAGACCAGATGTTGAAGGCTCTTTCGACGATGCATGGCAAAAAAATAGACGTTCAGTTACAACATTAGATGTTGATAGATAAGAATTTATTCTTCTCTTCTCTTGAATTTATAGTAATCTAGATAATATAAAGACTAAGTTCAATTCAATTTAGTTAAAATGTTTAAACATAGAACAACCACTCTAACTTTTATTTTTATTTTTTTTATTTCATCAAACCTTTATGCTGTAGATGAGTTCGATCTAAATTTATTAAGCGATAGGATTAACCGTCTAGAAAAAGAAATAACTGATATTCAAAAATCTTTATTCTCATCAGATGATAATTCTTCAATTAAAGAAAATAATTCAAATATTCCTACAAAATATCAAAGAAGGATAAATAAGATTGAGAATGACTTTGCCAAAGTTAATGGAAAATTTGAAGAAATTTTTTTCAGATTAGATCAACTACAAGAAAAATTGGATAGATTTACATCTGATGTTGATTTTAGATTATCAAATAAAAATAACACTTCGCAATATATAGATAAAAAATCTGCTCAAGACACATATGCATACCCAGACAATACATCTGAAGTTGATGCCTCAGGAGGAGATGTTGAAATATTAGGAACAATAAAAAATCAAAAACCAGAGGAAGAAGCATTTGAAATAGCAAAAAATTTTCAGGATCCAGAAAACTTGTTTAAGTATGGAAAAGATTCTTTGCAAAATCTAGATTATACAAATGCAGAAATGGCATTCAGAGGTTTTGTAAAAAAATATCCTAATAATGATAAAATTCCAAATGCATATTATTGGCTAGGAGAGTCTTTATTTGTAAGAGAGAATTATCCTGAAGCTGTTTTAGCTTATGGCGAAGTAATTAAAAACCATAAAAGGCATAAAAGAGCATCTGCAAGTTTGTTAAAAATAGCATTATCATTTTCAAGTTTAGGAAAAAATAAGGAATCTTGCGATGCATTAAAAAAAATACTAAAACAATATCCTGATTCTGAAAGAGATGTTTTAAAAAAAACAAATTTTGTAATACAGAAAAATAATTGTTAATTAATAAATGATCCAAAAAGCCTTTTCTAAAATAATGGATAAACTTGGTCCGTATGAGAATAAACCTCACCTAGCAATAGCTGTTTCAGGTGGCTCAGACAGTATGTGCCTAGCTATTTTAGCTAAAGAGTGGGCAAATAGTAAAGGTGGAAAAGTTTCTGCATTAATAGTGGACCACGGTTTAAGAAAAAGTAGTAAAAAGGAATGTGCAAAAACAAAAAAAGAATTAGAAAATAGAAAAATTATTACACGATGTTTTAAATGGAAATTATCAAAAATTCCTAAAAATGCTGTCCAAGAAAAAGCACGAGAGTTTAGATATAATATTTTCGAGGAATGGTGTTTTAAAAAAAAAATTAAAAATTTATTAGTTGCCCATCATTTCGAAGATCAAAAAGAAACTTTTATTATGAGGTTAAATAATAATAGTGATATTTACGGATTGGCATGCATGCCAAAAGTTTTGTTAAAAAAGGAAATAAGAATATTAAGACCCATGTTAGATTTCAATAAAAAAGAAATTATTAAATATTTAAAACAAAATAAAATAAGCTGGATTGAAGATAAAACTAATTCATCTTCAATATATTATAGGAATAGAGTAAGAAAAGTATTGCCAAAGTTACAAGAAAAAGGTTTAACAGATAAAAAATTAAAAAAAATTTTAAAAAGAGCTCAGTTAGAAAGAAAAAGAATTGAGTCTAATGCCAATAAATGGCTAGTTAAGAATGTGGAAGTTAAAGATCTTGGATATGTTTCAATAAATTTTTCTAATTTAAAATTACTTAGCAAAGATAATTTTGTCTTTATTTTTTCAAAGATTATTAATATAGTTTCAGGTTCTTTTCATATAACAAAGTCAAAATATTTAAATAATCTTTACAATAAAATAAATTCTAAAGAAAATAATAAACATACAAATATAGGAGGATGCCATATTTTATTTGAAAAAAATAAATTATATGTATCTAGAGAAATTTTAAAAAGAAATAGAGAACAAAAAATTAATTTTAAATTTAATAAAATTATTTGGGATAATAGGTTTGAAATTAAATATAAGGAAAATAATTATTTTTTTTTAAAAAAAAGATTAGGAAAGACTCTTTTTATTGAGCAGCTGGCAAAAAATGGATGGAACGAAGTTATAAAAAAAAATAGAAAGATAAAAAAAAAACTTAGCGTTCCAAATAAAATAATCTTATCTTTACCTGCAATAAAAAATAAAGAAAATCATGTTTTATATGTTCCACATTTAAAGTATTATTCTAGCATGGAAGATAAAAATGAATTTTCTAATATAAATTTTATTTTTAAACCATTTATTGATATTTCTAATAAATATTAACAAACCATATTGTTCTTACAAAAAAAAAGATTAAATATATGTATATATGAAAAAATTTAATAAAAACTTAATAATATGGCTAGTTATAGGATTTTTATTATCATCATTTTATAACTTTTTCACCAAATCCAATGAAAATGTTAAAGTTGAACAAATAGCATTCTCAGATTTCTTAAATGAAGTTGAAAAAGATAATGTATTGGATGTTAACATAAAAGGAGATTTAATAAGTGGGAATCTAGCTGATGGAAAGAAATTTAACACATATACCCCATATGATCCTAATTTAATAGAAAAGTTATCTAAAAAAGATGTGAAGATAAACGTTGAACCTTACAAAACCAAAGGTTCATCATTGTTAAATATTCTCTTATCTTGGTTTCCAATGTTATTATTAATTGGTGTTTGGCTATTCTTTATGCGTCAAATGCAATCAGGTAGCGGAAAAGCGCTTGGCTTTGGAAGATCAAAAGCAAAAATGTTAAATGAAAAAACTGGAAAAGTTACTTTTAAAGATGTTGCAGGAATAGATGAGTCAAAGAATGAATTGCAGGAAGTAGTTGAATTTTTAAAAGATCCTTCAAAATTTCAAAGACTAGGTGGAAAAATACCTAAAGGTGTTTTATTAGTTGGTCCACCAGGATGTGGGAAAACTCTTTTAGCTAGAGCAGTTGCAGGGGAAGCTGGAGTTCCTTTTTTTACTATTTCAGGGTCAGATTTTGTAGAAATGTTTGTAGGTGTCGGAGCCTCTAGAGTAAGAGATATGTTTGAACAAGGTAAAAAAAGCGCACCTTGCATTATATTTATAGACGAAATTGATGCGGTTGGTAGACATAGAGGAGCCGGTCTTGGAGGCGGTAATGATGAAAGGGAGCAAACTCTTAATCAATTATTAGTAGAAATGGATGGGTTTGAAAGCAATGAAGGAGTAATAATTGTTGCAGCAACAAATAGACCGGATGTACTTGATCCAGCCCTTTTGAGACCTGGAAGATTTGATAGACAAGTAGTTGTTCCGAATCCAGATATACTTGGAAGAGAAAAAATTTTAAAAGTTCATTTGAGAAAAGTTCCACTTGCTCCAAATGTTGATTCAAAAATTATTGCTAGGGGGACCCCTGGTTTCTCTGGAGCTGATTTAGCAAATCTTGTTAACGAAGGCGCGTTATTAGCTGCTAGAAGAAATAAAAGATTTGTAACTATGCAAGAAATGGAAGACGCTAAAGATAAAGTTTTGATGGGAATAGAAAGAAAATCTATGGTTATGAAGGATGATGAGAAAAAATTAACTGCCTATCACGAAGCAGGACATGCAATTGTTGCTATACATTCAAAATATTCAGATCCTGTTCATAAAGCTACGATTATACCAAGAGGAAGAGCACTAGGGATGGTTATGAGATTACCTGAAAGTGATAGAATATCTATGTCTAAGATAAAAATAAAAGCTGATTTGGCAGTTGCCATGGGCGGAAGAATTGCGGAAGAATTAATATTTGGTCCATCTAAAGTTACCACTGGCGCATCTTCAGATATTAGCATGGCTACTAATATTGCAAGGAAGATGGTAACTGAGTGGGGCATGAGCGATAAAATGGGTCCACTTTCATATGGAGAGAATGAACAAGAAGTTTTTTTGGGACATTCCGTAACACAAAAAAAGAATATATCAGAAAATACTGCTCAAGAAATAGATAAAGAGGTTAGAAAAATTGTTGATGAGGCATACAAGACTGCACATGCAATAATAAAAAAAAATATAAATCAAATGCATAAGTTAGCAAAAGGCTTACTGAAATATGAAACTTTAACTGGCGATGAAATAAAAGATTTAATTAAAGGAAAAAAAATTAAAAAGTTTGTTGCAAAAAATAAAAAAAATAAAAAAAGTAAGATATTATCACCTGTACCAAATGTTGAGAAAAAGAGAGAATCTAAAGGCTTGAATGATCCGCAATTAGAAAGCAATTAAAAAGTAAAAATATTTGTAAAATTTAATTAATAGTTACAATAAAGCTATGCGTCCAATTAGATATTTTAACAAGCCATATCTAGGCTTTAAAACTCCGGCAATTATGGGTATTTTAAATATTACACCTGATAGTTTTTCAGATGGAGGTAAATATTTTTCAAAACCTAGTCTTGCAATAAAAAATGCAATAAAAATGAACAAATTAGGAGCTGATATCATTGATATTGGTGCTGAATCAACAAGACCAGGTGCTAAACCTATAAATCCGGTAATGGAGATTAAAAGATTAAAACCAATTATTATTGGTTTAAAAAAAAATAAAATAAATATTTCGGTCGATACTAGAAACTCTTTAACAATGAAATTTGCCTTAGATAACGGAGTTAAAATAATAAATGATGTTTCTGCTCTTAATCATGATCATCAAAGTTTAAATTATATTAAGAAATCTAATTGCCTAATAGTTCTAATGCATATGCAAGGTACTCCAGAAACCATGCAAACAAAACCAAGATATAAATTTGCACCAAGAGATATATATTATTTTTTAAAAAAACAAATTTTAAACTGTGAAAAGAATGGAATAAAAAGAAAAAGAATTATAATTGACCCTGGTATTGGTTTTGGAAAAACAAGCAAACATAACATTCAAATATTACAAAATTTAAAGATTTTTCAAAAATTGAAATGTAACATTCTAATTGGATTATCAAGAAAAAGAATAATATCTGATTTAACTAAAAACGAGAAGCCAACTGATAGAATTCCTGGAACAATCGCGGCAAATCAATTTGCATTAGACAATGGTGCCGACATAATTAGAGTCCATGATGTTAAAGAAGCAGTACAAGCTAAACTAGTTTGGCAAGCTCTTAAAAAAAAAAATGTATAAAAACTTATTTGGCACAGACGGTATTAGGGGATATGCAAGTGATGAAATTTTTAATCATGCATCATTGAACTTTCTAGCTAAAGCAATAATAAATAATAAAAAAAGTTTTAAAGTTTTAATTGGTATTGATACAAGAATTTCTAGTAAAATAATAGAAAAAAAATTAGTAGATAATTTAAAAAATAATGGCGCTTATATATATTTAACAGGAATATTACCTACTCCTGCTGTTTCCTATTTAACAAAAAAATTTAATTGTAATTTAGGAATTGTAATATCAGCTTCACACAACCCATATAAATATAATGGAATAAAATTTTTTAATAAAAATGGCGAAAAGTTATTAAAACATCAAGAGAAGGCAATAGAAAAAAAATTTTTTAAATTTAAAAAAGAAGGGAAATTTGTAAAAAAGAAGTCAGAGAGAAAAATAAAAAAAATAAAAAATTCTTATACGATTTATATAAAAAAAATTATTTCAATTTTAAAAAAAAAGAAACTATCAAATAAATTAAAAGTAGTAGTTGATTGTGCTAATGGTTCAACATATAAAATTTCAAAGTATGTTTTTTCAAATTTAAAAGTTAAATGTTTTTTTATAAAAAATAAGCCAAATGGTAGAAATATAAATTATAAATGTGGATCTCTTTATCCAAATGTTTTAAGTGAGGAAGTAAAAAAAAGATCAGCAGATTTTGGCATCTCATTTGATGGTGATGGGGATAGGGTAATATGTTGCGATGAACAAGGTAAAATAATTGATGGAGATAAAATTATAGCTTGTTTGGCTAAATATTTTGTCAATACAAAAAGTTTAAAAATAAATTCTGTAATTGGAACTTTAATGTCTAATAGAGGTCTTGAGTTATACATAAAAAGTATAGGTTTAAAATTTTATAGGGCAAAAGTTGGAGATAAATTTGTTTACGAGTTAATTAAAAAAAAAAAATGCTTATTGGGCGGAGAGCAATCAGGTCATATTATTTTAAAAAATTATGGTCCTTCAGGAGACGGGCTATTCATAGGTTTGTATTTAATTAAAATAATTTTAGATTATGGAGAAAAAGCTAGTAAGTTATTTAATCTATATAATTCGCATTTTCAGATACAAAAGAACATCATATTTAAAGATTCTAATTATAAAAAGAATATAAAAATTCGTGCTTTATCTAAATCATATAACAATAAGATTGTTAATAATTCTAGAGTTTTAGTAAGAAAATCAGGCACAGAGCCTATGATAAGACTGCTTGTTGAAGGCAAAAAAATTAATGAAATCAAGCTATTATCTCAAAAAATAGAAAAAGAAATAAAAAAAAGTATTTAGTAATTAATTTTTTAATTTGCTAAAAAGTACTGTTGCTAAATTACAACATATAGTATTTATATTTAATTTTTTACTTTTAATCTACTATATTAAGTGTATTATAAGGGAATACTACTATATGTAGTAATTATGTATAATTACTAATTTTTTTATAGGGGGCAAGTATGAATGCCTTAAATGTAGCTAAAAGATGGATCGGAGCCCTAACTGAAGTAGGGTTAATGCTTATTGCGTTTGGTATCGTAGCTGGTCTACTTTACCCTGGCGCCGTTCCTTTTATTGGTACTGATGTGGTAGCCAATATTACCTCATTGTTAAACCAACTTGGAAACAATGGTGTTGTTGGTCTTGTTGCGTTAGCTATCATTTGCTGGTTACTTAATAAAAGATCAATCAGCTAAGAGTTAAAGTTTTCACCCTCCCGAATTTGATCCCGACACGGTGAAGGTGTAGAGTAAAAAAGGACCAAGAAATTGGTCCTTTTTGCTTCTTTAGACCTTTTTTATAGCAATTTGGGACTTAACAAATTGACTATCAAATTTTTCTATTTCAATTCTAGAATTATCGCTTTTATCTACAATTGAGGAAATCCAAGTAATAATAAATGCAATAGATACCGAAAATAAAGCTGGATATTTATATGGAAATATTGGATTTTCAAATTTAAAAACATCTACCCATACTGCTGGACCAAGAATTACTAGTATCGTTGCTGTTATAAGACCGGCTCCGCCTCCTATTAACGCGCCCCATGATGTAAGTTTTTTCCAATACATAGAAAGGAATAATATAGGAAAGTTTGCACTTGCTGCTACCGCAAAAGCAAGCCCAACCATAAATGCAACATTTTGTTTTTCAAATACAATACCTAAAAAGATTGCAATACACCCTAATACAACAGCTGAGATTTTGGAAACAAACAATTCATCTTTTTCTTTAATTTTTCCTTTTTTAAAGACCGAAGCATATAAGTCGTGACTAACAGCAGACGCTCCTGCAAGTGTAAGTCCTGAAACAACGGCAAGTATAGTAGCAAAGGCAACTGCTGATATAAAACCTAAAAACATGTCTCCTCCAACAGCCTTTGCCAAATGTATTGCAGCCATATTGTTTCCACCTAATAATCCACCATCTGCATTTAAGAATTCAGGGTTTGTAGAAATCAACATTATTGCTCCAAAACCTATTATGAATGTTAATATATAAAAATAACCAATAAAACCAGTTGCAAAGAAAACAGATTTGCGTGCTTCTTTCGCATTTTTAACTGTAAAAAAACGCATTAAAATATGTGGCAGACCAGCAGTACCAAACATTAGAGCTATTCCAAGCGATATTGCTGAAATAGGATCAGATATTAAGCCACCAGGCTGCATTATTTCAAAATTTTTAGGGTGAACTTTTATTGCATTTTGAAAAAGAGTTTCAAAATTCAAACCAGTAGACCACATAACTGCTATTGTCATAAAAGTTGCACCAGATAAAAGTAAAATTGCTTTTATAATTTGAACCCAAGTAGTTGCTATCATGCCGCCAAAGCTTACATATAAAATCATAAGTACTCCAACTATAACCACAGCAAACTCGTACGGTAATCCGAATAATAGTTGAATCAATTTTCCCGCACCTACCATTTGAGCTATTAAATACAAGGCTACTGTTACTAATGAACCGCACGCAGCTAGACATCTTATTTTTGTTTGATCTAACCGATGAGATGTGGCATCGGCAAATGTATAATCACCTAAATTTTTTAATCTTTCTGCAAGTAAGAATAATATAATTGGCCATCCCACAAGAAACCCAATTGAATAAATTAGACCATCATACCCGGATAAGTAAACCAAGCCTGATATTCCTAGAAAAGATGCAGCTGACATGTAGTCTCCAGCTATTGCTAAACCATTTTGTAAGCTGGTAATTTTTCCACCTGCAGCATAAAAATGAGAACGAGATTTTGTTCTTTTTGCTGCCCAGTAAGTTATCATAAGAGTTGCAAAAACAAATATGAAAAACATTGTAATAGCAGGATAATTTGTCATTTATTCTTTTTAATGATTAATTTTTCTATTTTGTCAAATTTATTAGCTATAAAAACATAAATGCCTGTTGACAAAAAAGCTAAAAGTATAATCGAAACCCCGATAGGAATTCCAATTGTTATAATAGAGCTATCTGAAATTTTTTTTCCTAATACTTCTGGAAAAAATGCAACTAGCAGTATAAAAGAAAAATATGTTAAAAGTGTAATGGTAGAAAGTGTCCAACAAACAAACGACTTTCTTTTTATTAAGAATTTAAAGTCTTTGCTCTTTAAAATTTTTTTTTCTAAAAGAGAGCTCATCGAATAAGTAGTTTAAATTGTATCTTTCATTACTGGAATCTTTTTAGAAGATTTATATTTATTAAAATTTGAATATTTTTTAGACATATCTTTCATTCCTTTTTTTACATAATTTCTTATGTCATGAGTTATATGCATTGAGCAGAATTTAGGCCCACACATAGAACAAAATTGAGCAACTTTTGCTCCTTCAGATGGCAATGTTTCATCATGAAATGATTCTGCTTTTTCAGGATCTAAAGATAAATTAAATTGATCTCTCCATCTAAATTCAAATCTTGCTTGACTAAGAGCATTGTCTCTAATCATTGCTCCGGGATGTCCTTTAGCTATATCGGCAGCATGAGCAGCTATTTTGTATGAAATTACACCTTCTTTTACATCTTCCTTATCAGGTAGCCCAAGATGTTCTTTTGGCGTAACATAGCACAACATAGCAGTTCCGTACCAACCTATCATTGCAGCGCCAATTGCGCTTGTAATATGATCGTATGCTGGCGCTATATCAGTTGTAAGAGGTCCTAAGGTATAAAAAGGTGCTTCATTACATATTTTAGATTGCTTAGTAACGTTTTCTTTAATTAAATTTAAAGGAACATGTCCCGGTCCTTCAATCATAACCTGACAATCCATTTCATAAGCGATTTTGTTTAATTCCCCTAAAGTTTCAAGTTCTGCAAACTGAGCTTTGTCATTGGCATCATTTATAGACCCAGGTCTCAAACCATCTCCTAAAGAAAATGAGACATCATAACTTCTCATGATTTCACATATTTCTTTAAATTTAGTATATAAAAAGTTTTCTTTATGATGAGCTAAACACCATTTAGCCAAGATAGACCCTCCACGAGAAACTATCCCGGTAGTTCTTTTTGCAGTTAGAGGTATATATGATAATTTTACACCTGCGTGAATTGTAAAATAGTCAACACCTTGTTCTGCTTGCTCAATTAAGGTATCTCTATAAACTTCCCAAGTTAAATCCTCTGGACTTTCAACTTTCTCTAAAGCTTGATAAATAGGAACTGTTCCAACAGGTACCGGGCAATTCCTTATAATGTATTCACGAATATTATGAATATTTTTTCCAGTAGATAAATCCATAATAGTATCTGCGCCCCATCTTATAGCCCAAACCATTTTTTCAACTTCATTTACCGCGTCAGATGTAACAGCTGAATTTCCAATGTTCGCATTAATTTTAACATAGAAATTTTTACCAATTATCATTGGTTCTAATTCTAAATGATTTATATTTGAAGGGATGATCGCTCTTCCAATTGCAATTTCATTCATTACATATTCTGGCGTTATTATTCTAGGAAAGCCATTTTTTTTTGATTCTTCTTTTTTTTCTTCTCGTAATTCATTTTCCCTAATAGCAACATACTCCATTTCAGGAGTAATTATTTTTTTCTTTGCATAATGAAGCTGAGTAATACAATTATTATTTTTTGCCTTATATACATTCTTTTTATTTTTAAAAATTTCGATAATTTTTTTATTTTGCTTGGTAAAACCATTGTCTTTATAATTTACTTCTCTTCCTTTATATTTTTGCAAAGATTTATTTTTATCTACCCATTTTTTTCTATTTTTTTTTAAACCTAAATTTATATTAACTTCATTTTCTTTTTTAAATTCCGAATAAACTCCTGAGCTATCATAAATAAGAATTTTATTTGGCGTTGCTTTTTTTGATAGATTAATTTGTCTAGCAGGTACTTTTAAATCAGAAAATATTCTTCCTTTAATATAAATTTTCTCAGATGAAGGAAACGGGCCAATTGTAATATTTTTATTTGTTTTATTATTAATTTTTTTTTTCATTATTTAAATAGTTGGGAGAGCTAGTCTCTTTCCCTCCGCTAATATTATTTAGTTCAGGTCTTAAGGGTTTTTTTCTCAGCTATTAATGCTCCCCTAAGAGACATTAAAAAATGTAGCAATAATTTTTTCAATTATTATAACATATAATATATGAATCAAAAAAAAAAATTACTTCCAATTGGTTTCAGAGATGTTTTAACTAACGATGCAAATCTTCAATTTGAATATGGAAAAAAATTACTAAATAATTTTAATAAATGGGGTTATTCATTTATAGAACCTCCAATTATCGAATATGAAAAAACACTAACGGATGAAAAAAATAAATTATTAAATAAGAAAACTTTATCTTTTTTAGATCCTTTAACAAAAGAGAAGATATCTTTAAGACATGATATTACTACACAATTAGCTAGGATAGCTGAAGACAGGTTGTTTGGGTTGCCAAAACCATTACGCTTATGTTATTTTGGAGATGTTTTTAGAGCTGATAAACCAAAATTATCTTCTGATAGACAATTTAAACAAGCAGGGGTTGAAATTATTGGTTCTAAAGATTTGTTAGCTGATATTGAAATAATTGGCTTGAGTTTAGATTCATTGAAAAAAATTAATTTTAAAAAAATCAGTATAGATGTAAATGTCCCAATAATTTTAGAAAAAATATTTGATGATTTTAAAATTGCTTTAAATAAAAGAATTTTTTTTAAAAAATTAGTTGCTAAAAAGAATATAAAAGAAATTTATAATTATAATATTGAATTATATACTATTTTAAAAAAAATAATTGATTCTTCAGGTCCGCTAAAGAAAAACTTAAAAAAAATAAAAAAAATAAAATTTGGGAAAAACGCCAATAAGATTATTAAAGATTTTATTGAAGTATGTTCTTTATTAGCGAATAAGAATTATGATAAATATAAAATTTCTTTAGATTTACTAGATCACAGAGGGTTTGAATATTATACAGGTATAACATTTAGCATATTTTGCTTAAATTCAAACAAAGAAGTTTGTAGAGGCGGTCGTTATTTGACTTCTAATAAAAAAGATGCTGTAGGTTCAACTTTTCTTTTAAATCAATTTTTACAATTAAAAAAAATTTCAAAAAATAATAAAAAAAAAATTTTAATTTCTTATAATAGTGCTTTTGATAAATCTTTAGATAATTTAAGAAAAAAAGGATGGGTTACAATTCAAAATATTAGTCAGAATAGTGATAAAAAAATAGCTAAATTACACGGTTGTAAGTTTATTCTAAAAAATAATAAAGTTAGACCATTAAAATGAAAAATCTCACAATAGTTGGTGCTCAATGGGGTGATGAAGGAAAAGGCAAAATAGTAGATCATTTATGCGGCAAGTTTGATGCTGTTTTAAGATTTCAAGGAGGACATAATGCAGGACATACTATAGTAATAGGTAAGGAAAAATTTATATTAAGTATTCTTCCATCAGGATTAATTAGAAATAAATTATGTATAATTGGAAGTAGCGTAGTTATAGATCCGATTCATTTATTAAATGAAATAAATTTATTAAAAAAAAAAAAAATCAACATATCTACGAACAATCTTAAGATTGCAAACAATGCTTCTATTTTATTACCATTTCATTCTTTGATTGATAAAGCTAGAGAAAAAGAATTATCAAAAAAAAAGATTGGTACTACAGGAAGAGGAATAGGCCCATGTTATGAAGATAAAATAGCAAGACGTGGCTTGAAGATATATGACTTAGAAGATACAAATACACTTAAAACTAGATTAAATAATCTAATAAACTTTCATAATATTTTTTTAAAAAGTGTTTCACAAAAAAAAATTTCTTTTAAGAAAACTTTTAAATTATTACTTTCAATAAGAAAAAAAATATTACCTTTTTCAGTTAATATAAATGAATTTGTGAATAGTAAATTATTTTTTAAAAAAAAACTTTTATTTGAAGGGGCTCAGGGGTTAATGCTTGATATAGATCATGGAACTTTTCCATTTGTAACATCAAGTAACACAATTCCGGCAACAGCAGCTTCGAGCTTAGGATTAAAACCATCAAAAATAGGACATATTTTAGGAATAATGAAAGCATATACCACAAGAGTAGGCGAGGGCCCTTTTCCCACTGAACTTAAATCAAATATTGGGTTAGAATTAGCAAAAAATGGACATGAATTTGGAAGTGTTACAGGCCGTCCTAGAAGATGTGGATGGTTTGACGCTGTGCAGTGCAAAAAAGCTATAAATATTGCTGGAATAGACTTCATAGCTTTAACAAAAATTGATGTGTTGGACAATTTTGAAGAAATAAAAATTTGTTATAAATATAAGATGGGTAAAAAAAATATTGATTTTATGCCTAGCTCAAATAAAGATTTAAATAATGTTAAACCTTTATATAAAACTTTAAAAGGGTGGTGTGAAAAAACTACAGGAATTAAAAATAAAAGAAATCTGCCTAAAAAAGCACAAAAATTTATTAAAGTTATTGAAGCGCTTTTAAATGTTCCAATAGTTTATTTATCTAATGGTCCAGAAAGAAACGATATTATAAATTTAAAAAGAATAACTTAATATAGACAAATGCCTTTAAAAAGCAGAAATTTCTTCTCTTTCGAGGTTCTTTTTTATTAGTAAATTTTTTACAGATTTTTTTAATTTTTCCATCGCTCTTACTTCAATCTGTCTAACTCTTTCTCTAGAAATTTTATAATGGTTGCTTAAATCTTCCAAAGTTTTTGGCTTATCTTTTAATCTTCTTTCGATCATTATATATTTTTCCCTTGGACTTAAAACATTTATAGCCTTGGCTAACAAATCTTTTCTTTGATCTAGTTCTTGAGAATTAGATATTAAATGCTCTTGTGTTGGAGAACCATCAACTAACCAATCTTGCCACTCTCCTTCACCGTCTTCTTTTAGTGGTGCATTTAAAGAATGATCTGGCCCCGCTAATCTTCTGTTCATTTCCGTAACTTCTTTTTTTGATACATTTAAATTTTTTGCAATTGTATTTACATTTTCAGGCAACATATCACCTTCCTCATAAGCTCTTAAACTTGATTTAATTTTTCTTAAATTAAAAAATAATTTCTTTTGCGCAGCAGTTGTACCCATCTTTACCAAGGACCAGCTATGTAGTATATATTCTTGAATAGAAGCTCTTATCCACCACATTGCATAAGTTGCTAACCTAAAACCTCTTTTATAATCAAATCTTTTTATAGATTCTAACATGCCTATATTTCCTTCAGATATTAATTCATTAATAGGTAGCCCGTACCCTTTATAACCCATCGCTATTTTAGCCACTAATCTTAAATGGCTAGTTACTAGAATGTGAGCGGATTCAATATCCTTTTTTTTAGTCCATTTCATTGCTAAATCCCTTTCGTACTCAGGTTCCAAAAGAGGATATTTTCTTATTTCTTGTAAATATCTATTTAATCCTGATTCTGAAGTGATTCTTGGTAGGTGTCTAAAAATAGCTGTCATATTTATTACCTTTAAAAAATCAATAGAATCTGTTATTTATACAACGATTCTATTAATTAAAATTTATTTTACCACTTATCCACAGTTTCTCATAATTATACGACACTTGTCAAGAGATTAAATTAACTTTAATTTATCAATTAAGTTATTGAAATCACTTGGTATTTTAGATTTTAATTCAATTTTTTCTTTTTTTATTGGATGAATGAAGCTTATAAAATAGGCATGTAGAGCCTGTCTTTCAAAACTAATTATGTGTTTAGCTAACGACTTATCCACATTCTTGAGCAATTTAGATTTATTCTTCCCGTATTTTTTATCACCTATCAAAGAATTGCCTGAACTAGAAAAATGCACCCTTATTTGATGAGTTCTTCCTGTTAATAATTTGCATTCAACTAAAGATGCTACGTTTGAAAAGTTATTTTTAACTACATAATTTGTTATTGCAGTCTTACCACCTGTTTGTAGTATTGAAAATTTTTTCCTGTTTTTTGGATTTCTACCAATATTCATTTCAAAACTCCCTTTATTTTTATTCATTAACCCCCAAACTACCGCTAAATAAAGTCTATTTATTTGTTTATTCTTAAACTTTTTTTGAAGTAATTGATGAGTATTGTTATTTTTAGCAACTATTAACAAACCGCTTGTATCCTTATCTAATCTATGGACTATCCCTGGCCTATCTTTCCCTGATAAATTTGATAATTTATTTCCATATTTTTTCTTTAAAAAATCAACTAAAGTACGCTTTTCATTGCCGGCACCAGGATGAACAGTTAACCCACTAGGCTTATCTATTACAATTAAGTCTTTATCTTCGAACAAAATTTTTATATTTTTAAAACACATTTAAAAAAATTATATGAAATATTTAAAATCTATAGTAATTATAATGGGACTGCTAATATTTTTTGGAACAGCAGCTGTTATTTATATTGTGTTTGATAGATTATTTTCAAAAAAAACATACATTTTTCCAGAAAACGAAATAAGAAATGAGTTAAAAAAATTGCAAATAACACCAAATAGTAAAGTTATGAATGCGAATATTTCAGATGATAAATTAATATTAACTATTAAATTAGATCAAAATTATAGAATAATTATTTATGATTTAAAAAGTGGTGAGCAAATACATTTATTTGAGGCAAATTAATAGATGATTAAAAAAATTTTTAAAATAATCTTTTTCTTCTTTTTTATAGCTTTAAATAGTTGTTCTATGTCACTACAAAGTATTATTGACAGTTTGAATTACACAAAGAACAGTGTTGACGTAGTTTCATATGTTGCTACTGATAAAACAACAACTGATCATGCTTTATCTTATTTTTTTAATAAAGATTGTTCATTAGCAAGGACTTTAAAATTGAAAAAAATTTGTGAAGAAATAAATAGAGAAAATTTTATTAGAAATAATAATATACTTGAATTAAGTGAACCAGAAAAAGTTATAAAAAAAAAGGTTGTTAAAATAAAAAAAATAAGAGTTCCATCAATGGCTTATTAAATTAAATAATTAAAATGATATCAATTAAAAATTTAACAAAAAAATTTGATAATTTTACGGCAGTAGATAATTTAACAATGCATGTAAAAAAAGGAGAGGTTCTCGGTTTCTTAGGTCCAAATGGAGCAGGAAAATCAACTACAATGAAGATGATTACCGGTTTTATAAAACCCACAGATGGAATAATTAAAGTTAAAGATATGAACGTTGAAACAGATTCTATTGAGTGTAAAAAATTAATTGGATATCTTCCTGAAGGCGCCCCATTGTATGGTGATATGACCCCAAAAAATATGTTGAAGTTTGTTGCAAATACTCGTGGAATGAACTTGCATGAATTTAAAGTAGCTTTCGACAACGTTGTAGTCCAAACAGAAATAACAGACGTAATAAATCAGCCTATTGATACTCTTTCTAAAGGTTACAAAAGAAGAGTAGGATTAGCGCAAGCCTTAATACACAACCCTGAAATATTAATTTTAGATGAACCAACAGATGGTTTAGATCCAAATCAGAAACATCACGTTAGAAATTTAATAAATGATATGGGTAAGAAAAAAGCAATTATTATTTCTACCCATATTTTGGAGGAAGTAGATGCTGTCTGTTCCAGAGCTTGCATTATTGCGAGAGGAAAAAAGATTATAGATAATAAACCAAGAGAACTAAAAAAAATATTTAAAAACAATAACTTAGATAACATTTTTAGAGAAATTACTTTAAATAAATAATAATTATGAATGTATTGTTAAATATAGTAAAAAGAGAGCTGGCAAGTTATTTTTCCACTCCTCTTGCATATGTTTTTATAGTTATTTTTTTGACACTAATAGGATCATTTACTTTTTATTTAGGAAATTTTTTTGTTAGAGGTCAAGCTGATTTAAATGCTTTTTTTGCATTTCATCCATGGGTTTATATTTTATTAATACCTGCTGTTACAATGCGGTTATGGGCTGAAGAAAGAAAAGCAGGGACGATAGAATTGCTTATGACTCTACCTTTAACAACAACTCAAGCTGTTTTAGGTAAATTCTTCGCTGCATGGATATTTATATTTATTGCTTTAATTTTAACATTTCCAATCTGGATTACAGTTAATTATTTAGGTCAACCAGATAATGGAGTTATTCTTGCAGGTTACGTTGGTAGTTTGTTTATGTCAGGCGCATATTTATCTATCGGATCTTGTATTTCTGCTATAACTAAAAATCAAGTGATAGCTTTTGTGATTGCTGCCACAGTTTGTTTTATTTTTACTATGTCTGGCGTTGATATCGTTTTAAACTTTTTTAAAGTATGGTCTCCTGAATTTTTTGTAAATACAATCTCATCTATGAGTTTTTTAACACACTTCGAGTCCATAACTAAAGGTGTAATCGAGATAAGAGATTTTCTATTTTATTTAAGTGTAATTATATTTTGGCTTTTTTTAAACGTAGTTGTCGTTGAATTTAAAAAATTTAATTAAAATCAAATGTTAAAAAAAATAATTAATAAAGAAAACAAACTTCCATTTATTATTCTCTTAGCAATAGTTTCTTTTATTTCATTTAATGTATTAAATAAAAATTTTTTTAAAAATTTAAGGTTCGATTTGACAAGATCTAATGTTTACACGTTGTCTTCTGGAACAAAATCAATTTTAGAGTCAATTAATGAGCCTTTAGATTTCAAATTGTTTTATACTAAGCAAATAGGAGATATTAATCCTGTTTACCAAAACTATTATGACAGAGTTAAAGAAACTCTTGAGCAATATGTATTAATTTCAAATAACAAAATTAAATTAAAAATTTTTAATCCAAAACCGTTTTCTAATGAAGAAGATAAGGCTGTTGAATATGGGCTACAGGGCGTTGAAATATTAGCTGGAGTTTATGGATATTTTGGTTTAATTGCATCAAATAGCACTGATGATGAGGAAAAAATAGTTTTTTTCCAGCCTGATAGAAGTTCATTTTTAGAATATGACTTAAGTAAAATAGTTACAAATTTAGCAAATCCTAACAGAAGAATAGTCGGTCTTTATACAGATTTACCTATGTTGGGCACATTTAATCCTTTGGCAAAATCACAGGATGCAGCTGCCGCACCTCCTTGGGCTGTATATAATCAAATGAAGGAATTTTTTGAAGTAAAAAGGATTCATGAAAAAACTAGAATTATATCGGAAGATCTCGAGTTATTAATGTTAGTTCATCCAAAAAAAATTCCGGAAAGATTAATTTACATGATAGATCAGTTTGTTTTAAAAGGAGGCAAGTTGTTGGTTTTTATAGATCCAAATTCAGAATCAGAAAGTTTCTCTCCTGAAGCAAATCAATCAAGCGATGATAAAAACAGTTCAAGTTTAAGTGAACTTTTAGATAGGTGGGGAGTAAAGTTAGTGGAAGATAAAATAGTTGGAGATTTACTTTCAGCTAGAAGAGTTGAAATAGGTACTTCAGATCAGCCATCTGTAACAGATTACCTTGCTTGGCTTGATATTAAAAAAGACCATATGGATAGTTCACATCAAGTAACATCTAAAGTTCAAAGATTAACTTTTGCAACATCGGGATTTCTTGAAAACAGTAATAAAAATAAAGATATTGATTTTAAAAGACTTGTTTGGAGTACAACACAATCAATGAAAATCGATGCGTCTGAGGTAATTGCCCCAGATCCAACTACTTTATTAAGAAATTTTGTTCCTGAAAACGAAGAACTTACATTGGCCGCTGAGGTTAAAGGTAATTTTGTGTCTAATTTTCCTAATGGTCCTCCAGATACAGGTAAAAAGGATGAATTTGATAAAAACAAGCATATTAATAAATCTATTAAACCATCTACATTAATAGTAGTTGGTGATGCTGATATGCTGTATGACGAATATTGGCTTAGATACGAACAATCTGGAGAGGTTGTTCCAATTGCTAACAATGCTGATTTTACTGTAAATTTATTAGAATATTTAAATGGAACAGAGGATTTAATAGGATTAAGAGGAAAAGGATCTACATCCTCACCTTTTACTAAAGTTGAAAAAATTCAAAAGGAAGCAGAGCAAAAATTTAGGGCAAAAGAGCAAGAATTATTAGAAAAATTAAATAATTACCAAAGTAAATTAGAAAATATTCAAAAGGGAACTTCAGAAGAGGAGGGGAAATCTGTTTTAACTGATAAGGAGACTAAAGAAATAGAAAAATTTCGAGAAGAAATGATACAAGTAAGATCGGAGCTTAGAAAAGTACAAAATGCTTTGAGAAAAGATATAGAAAAATTAGATAGTACTTTAAAATTTTTTAATATTTTTTTTGTACCAATATTATTAATTCTAATTTCAATTATTTTAGGAATAATTGAAAGAAAAAAAAGACACCAAAAACATATAGTAAGAGAAACAAATTAAAAAATGTCTAATAAAAATTTTACATATTTATTATTAATCACAATATTATTATTTGTATTAGCTAGCATATCCTTTTTAATTCAACCAAAATACGAAACATCTATAGAAAAAGGAGAAATAATTTTCTCTAAAGCAAAAGAACAAATAAACAATATTAATGAAATTATAATTGATGATGGAAAAAACAAAATATCAATTTCTCAAAATCAAAACAATTGGTCTATGAATTCAAAGTCAGGTTATAAAGTTAAAAACGAGGTTGTTAGAAAAAATCTAATCCAAATATCTGAACTAAGATTTTCGGAAAAAAAAACAAAAGAAGAATTTTTATATTCTAGATTAGATCTAGATTATCCTAATGATGAAGATGGTAAATCTAAATTGATATCAATAAATAATAATAACGAAAATATTTTAGAATTTGTTTTAGGAAAAAGAAAAAAAGGAGGAGTCTACATAAAAAAGTTAAATGAAAAACAAACATGGCTTACATCAGGAACTTTAGATATGTCATCTATTGAAAACGACTGGCTTGAAACAAAAATTTTAGAAATTGAATACAATTTAATAAATAAGATATCAGTAAATCATGTGAAAAAAGAAGACTCATTTTCTTTAACTAAAGATGACAAAGGTGAAAATTTATTAATTGATAATTTGAATAAAGATCAATTACCAAAAAGTGATTTAATTGCAAATTTTTTTGGTTATTTCTTAACAAACTTAGTTTTTAATGATGTTGAAAAAAGAAAAATTCCAAATGATATAGATATTATTACTAAAATTAATTTTACTTTTATTGATGATTCAAAACTTACTGCAATTATTTTTAATAGTGGAAAAGAAAAATGGATAAATTTTATTAGAGACGATACCGCTTTAGCTGAAGGTAAAACTTTTTATGTTGATAATTTAAATGATTGGTCATATAAATTATCTTCAACTAAGTATAATGTAACCGAGACTAAGTTAAAGGATCTGCTTGTTGAAGAATAATTTGATTTGCAATATTTATTAAAGTTTGAGATAGATCAAAACCCATATTCATTTTTTTTACTGTAATAAGAGCATTTTCCACATCTTCACTGATTGCTTGAGAATAAGCGATTTTTCCAAGAAGCTTATTATCAACGATCTTTCCTCCAAGATTTAAAATATTTAATGCCAATTTTCTAGAACCTATTTTATCTATTTTTGATTGTATAACTATGACATCTGATATTCCTTCTTTATAAAATCTATCACTCTCAATTAAGCTTAATAATTTATGTGATGTTTCAAAATTCCCAACAATTGCATGAGTTTTTGCTACTTCTGCAAAAATTCTACCTTTAGTCGAAAAGCCAGGAAGGCCTTGAAACTCATAATTTCCAACTGTTAAATCAGGAGCAACGTCTATGGCTTTATCTAAATAAAAATTCATTTTTTTTATTTCTTTTGTTTTACCAAGCTGTCTACCAATAAAAGCGTAAGCCATTGATTTTTCATATTTTGGCTTAATTAAAGATATTAATTTTTCTGCATCTTCAATTCTTTCGATTCTTGTAAAAGCATCAACTAACTCAAGAACCAATCTTTCATCAGGATTTGAAGGAAAGTATTCTTTTGCTACTAAAAGGGTTTTATAACTTTGATCATTTAAACTAATTGAATACTCAAATGCACTTATATTAATAAAATCTCTTATGATCCAGAAAATTTGATCTTTTGATTTAGCAGCATTCTTTGCTTTTTTTAAAAAAAAATTTAATTGCTTATCATTATTAATTTTATAAAAAATTTTAGCCATATCTAAATAAGTATTTGATTTTTCTGCTAGTTTTACTGCTTTATTTAAATCATTTGTTACTTTATCAATATCGTTGATTAATAAATTAATTTTTGCAATTTCAATATACGCAACTGCTTTATTGTCATCATTTTTTATGTCATTTTTTATGGTCAAATATATTTTTTCTTCTATTTCTTTTTTTTTATCCTTTTTGTTTAAAAGATGCAGTAATCTGTAAACTTCTGATAAATTTTTTATTTTTTTTGGTAAGTCAGTATACATTTTCTCAATATACTTCTCAGATTTTAAAAGATTTTTAAAAGCATTATCTTTGTCATTTAAAGCTACTCTAAGTCTACCAATTTCATTTGATAACCTTGATTTTGTTCTAGTATCACCTATTTGACTTATAGAGTGCTCAGCGGCATCCAGCAATCTTAAAGAACTTTCTAATTTTCTATCGTTTTTAAATTCAACATTTGCTAAATCAATATTTTTATTAATATTGTTAACATTTTCATTCTTTTTTTCTTGAAGCATTTCTTTGCTAAAGAGTATCCTTAGGTCACCTACTTTTTTGTTTAAATCGTTAATTTTATTAGTTTTTCTATGGTTTCTTGCGATTTTTGTTCTTGGGTATCTTTTTTGAATTTTCTGAAATTTTTCTAAAGCATCTTGCAAAATAATAATTTTTTGATTTGTATTACTTTCTAATTTGGATTTTTCTATTAACTCTGTTGCTTTTTTGTCTAGTTTTTTCGCTTCAAAATTATAGAAATCTTCACAACCAAATAATGCGAAAACTAATATTATTTTTAAATAATTAAATAGAATTTTTTTTAACATTTTACTATAATTAGATAATAACATATTATGAAAAAAAACTTATTTTTGCATATTTTTCTAATTTATTTCTTTATGTCATTTAACCATTCTTACGCAAAAAGAATTCCAAGTCTAATTGGAAAATGGGAAGGTGAGAATATTAAAGTAACGTTGAAGAATGGTTTTTTAAAAAGCATCAATGTTGTTGAAATAACTGAGCAGAAAAGTCGATTATTTAAAGGTCATGTTATTCATAAAGGTGGTAAGGAAGAGTTTGTAGGAGTCATTAGATCAGATCACAAAAACTTTTTTTGGGCCGATAGCAGTGATGATGATGGTAAAGTTATAGGCAGAATCCTTAAAAAAAATAAAATTGAAACCTGTTATTTAGATAGTGGAAAAGATGCAGTGGCTGGTTGCTCTATTTTAAAAAGAGCAAAGAAATAAAAATTTAATTTTTATTTTCTTTTTTTTACTTTAACAAAAATTTTATTAACTGCTTTTAAAAGGTTTTCCTTAATATTAATTTCAGAGCTAGAGTGCCCACTATTTTCTGATATGCATAACTCGCAATTTGACATTTCTTTAGCTAGTAAAAATGCAGATTTAGGAGGGCATATTAAGTCATATCTTCCTTGAACTATAATTGTTGGTATGTTTTTTATTTTTTTTATATTTGAAATAATTTCATTATTTTTTAAAAAAAAATTATTTTTAGTGTAATGCCATTCTAAAAAAGGACTGTTAGGCAAAAATTTCTTTTTTTTAAAACTTTTAAATTTATTTAAATTTATTTTTCCTGGGTTTAACAAAGATAAAGTCCTTTCATATTTTTCCCATACAAGAGATGCGTAATTTAAATCTTTTTTTCTTTTACTTTCCAACATTTCACCTAATTTTAAAAAAATTTTTTTTTTATTTTCTTTTAATTCATTTTTAATTAAATCGTAAATTTCTGGATAAAAATATTTTGATGAATCATTAAAAGCCCAATAAGCTTCTTCTTTTGTTCCAAGAAATACTCCTCTAAGAATCATACCTAGGACATTTTGTGGATTTTTTATAGAATAAACCAAAGCTAGAGTTGATCCCCAAGAACCTCCAAAAATAACCCATTTTTTTATTTCTAAGATAGATCTAATTCTTTCCATATCTTCAATTAAATGCTTGGTAGTATTATTCTTTAGAAACCCTTTAGGCTTACTTTTACCAGAACCTCTTTGGTCAAATAAAATGATTCTATACTTTTTTGGATCAAAATACCTTCTATTTTTAGGATCTATTGATCCGCCGGGCCCTCCATGTAAATATACAATCGGTAGTCCATTTTTATTTCCACATTCTTCAACATATAAAGAATGTAATTTGTCTTTGGTTTCTAGAAAAAATGAATTATACGGTTTAATAGGGGGGTGCATTAATAAATTAAAAAAAAATTTTTTTTAAAACTAAATCCCTTTTAAAATATCGTTTCTTTTTTTTTGATATTCTTCTTCTGATAAAATCCCTTTTTTATATAAGTTTTCAATAGTTTTTATTCTTTGCTCTATAGCGCTAGAATTATTTTTAACATTTTCCTTTTTATTGTTAACCTCAGGCTCGGGTTTTTCTTGTATTGTTTGATTTTTTCTAACAGGAGGCAATGCTCTTTGTTTTTGTTTTGGATTTTTATTTAATTGTTTCTGTAAGCTATCTATTTGTTGTTGGAGATTTTTATACTCTTTTTTTGACATTCCGCCTTTTTTATTATTAGTATTTGTGCCCTCCATTGCTTCTCTATATGCAGAGTTAGTGAAGACAAACCAATCTTTTCTAGTACTAGATTTTCTATAAATACCTTTATTTTTGTTATAAACCATAATTAATCCTTCGTACTTCGCTTGTTTATCTCTATAACCTAAATCATAATCAACATTTCTTGCTTCCCAAACATTCCCTTCATATCTTTCCCCAAGACTTGGTTGTAAATCAACTTGAACAGCTCCAATAATTAAATTTAATTTATTGTCTGCTACAAAAAACCTTCCAGCAGTTAATCTTTCTTCAGCAAGCGCCCATCTAGCACTTGTATGAAGTCCTTTAGTTACAAAAGTAACATCCTCATTTGATTTTGCTGTAATAAAAGCTTGAGGCACAAATTTTGATAGTAAAATAAGCTCTCTTTTTGAGAATAAAGGTATTTCTGGATGCTCATTGTCGTATTTATAAGAAAGCTGTTTAAGCATTTTTCTTAAAACATCTTCAGAAATTTTTATAGGATGATTATTTAAAGACTTTGTTCTTTTTTCAATTTTTTCAGTTCTTATAAAGTAGTATGCTGCCCCAGGAGTAATTGGTTGTTCTTCCCAAAAAGTTTTGACCTCATATTTATTTGAAACTTTTTTTGCAAATATCGTTTCTGGAGAAATAAATAATAAAATTATTGAAAAAATTAATACTAGCTTTGTTTTTATAAAAAATTTGTAAAACATCTTGTTATAACTTAAAGAAAAATATACTTATTATAAAAATTATATGAATTAACTACAAACTGTATTTTAAATAAAAAAGGCAGGTCTCACTTTACATGAAACCTGCCTCCAATTTCTTACCTTAGGGAAGGCTTTATATAATACTTAGGTAACTAATATTACCAGAGGTAAAACATACCTACTGAGAATATGCTACTTTCAGCATCGTCGTCGCCAGCATCCGTATCATACCATTCTTCATTGGTTTGAGAATACTCAGCAACAGCCAACCACTCAGGGGCTAAGTTGTGATAAAGTCCAACTGTAAACATTTCCTGTGCATCTTTTTCGTCAAATGCATTGGATGCGTCTGTACCAGCTTGATCTTGGTAAGAACCACCCCAGGAAATACCAACTTTACCAGCGCCATAGCTATATGTACCTTGTACATAAAAACCATCAGCATCACGACATATGCCGTCTGAACTTACGCCACCAGTATCTAGTTGCAATGTAATACCTAAACATTCACCATTATAATAGTGAGCTGTTAAGGCTGCAGGACCCGCTGCTAATGTACCACCAACGTGGATCCCATGAGCTTCTATTTCTGAAGCATTTTCGGCTTCTTGATATACTCCACTAAATACTAGGTTAGAACCTTTACTTAAGTTATCTAATGAAATGTTTAACTCACCTTCAAGTCTAGGAAAGTTAGCTTCATTAGCTACAAATTCTGTAGCAGCCATTCCAGTAGTACTTCTAATTTGTGAAGGATCAAAAAGTCCGATACTCACAGTTGTACCATTGTAACTAGGAGTAGTGTATCTAACGTTAGCATTAAAGTCCGGATATACGTAACCGAAACCGATACGACCAAGTGTAGTACCACCGTTGGTAACATTGTTATTTGTAGCACCAACACCAAATAGTGTCATATCTTGCACAATTGCATTTCTTTGGAATAAACTAAGAGTTCTTCCAAAAAGTATTTCACCAAAATCACCTGATGCAGCAGCGTACATTTCTCTCATGTCGATTTGCGCACCTCTAGCAGTTTTAGTAGCACTATTTTGGATTTGAGGATATAAACCAAAGTACCCTCTTAATTGAACTCCGTTCGAAGCTGGACCTTGAACACCAAAACCAAATTTTGATGGTAAAAGACCAGTTTGTATACGTGTGTTATCACCAGCAGATGATCTTTGAGCTGCGTGTGCAGTCCCAATATTAGCATCAGCAGTACCTGATGAATAAACAACAAATGCATTAACGTTACCGTCAACAGAAAATGACCAACCTGATGGTTCGTCTGCCATTAACGTAACTTTAGCATCTGCAGGAACAGCATATGCAGTTGCAAGAGCAACCCCAGCTGCACCTATAAGTAATTTTTTCTTTTCTAACATATATAAGCCTCCCTGATAGAAAAAAGTTAATAAAATATGTTTATATAATATGAAAATTTTATGACAAAACGCAATATATTTTAAATAAGCACTCATTAATAGACAACATATATAGGCACTAAGATTCGATTAATTGTGATATAACACAATAAAATCAAATACTTATGTAAAAATTGTCTTTCTAGTTATATGCAGAATATCAGTAAAAAAGTGCTAAAATGTTGCATATTTACAACACAGTTTTTTATAAAAAAATGATAGTTTGAATCAGAAAAGGTAAATTACTTTTTTTTTGCTTTATTTAGATTTTGTAGCTGAACTCAATAGTCTTTTAAGTGACGCAAATTTTTTATTACTTTTATTTCTAGGTCGAGCTAAATTAATATCATGATCTAGCAATATTCTCGAAGGTAAATTCGATAGAAAAAATATTCTGTCTGCTAGTTCAATAGCTTCATCTAAATCATGAGTAACAAATATAATTGTTGGCTTATTTTTTTTCCATAATTGGATTAATAATTTTCTCAATGACTCTGAAATTTTACTATCGATAGATATGAAAGGTTCGTCCAATAATAATACTTTTGGATTTGGCGCAAAGGCCCTAGCCATCGCAACTCTTCTTTGCATCCCACCAGATAGTCTATTAACATATTGATTTACATACTTTTCTAAACCAACTTTTTTTATAAGATCAAAGGCTATTTTTTCAGAATTTTTATTATCCTTAATAGGAAATTTGACATTTTCAATTGCTGTTAACCAGGGAAACAATCTTGGAGTTTGAAACATATAGCTTATATTATTTTCAGAGGTTTTTTTATTATTTTCTATTTTTACTGATCCATCATAATTTTTATCTAAACCTGATATCATATTTAATAATGTTGATTTTCCACAACCTGATGGGCCAAATACAGAGACAAACTGCCCATCCTTAATACTTAAAATTAAATTCTTAAATATTAAATTTTCTTTTTTTTTACCTTGCTGATTTAATAGGAATGTTTTTTTTTTTATTTTAATATCTAAATTACTCATTTCTATTCTATAATCTCCAATCTGTTAATTTATTTTCAACAGGCTTAACTAGAAACCATTCTATTGACATTATTATTAAAACAAATACAAGGGTATATGCTAAAATTGAGGTTGTATCAAACATAGAAAAAAATTCATTTATTTTAAAACCAACACCATTAGATCTACCTAAAAGCTCAACGACTAAAACTATTTTCCAAATTAAAGCTAGCCCTGATCTTGCAGCAGAAATAAAATAAGGAAATAATTGTGGAACTAATATATCTCTCAATATTTCAAATCTTGATTTATTGTATAATTTACCGACATCAACCAATTTTTCATCAATTGCTTTAGTTCCTTCTCTTAAGATGACTGTTACTGTAGGAATTTTATTAATTGCTACAGCAAGTATGGCGGCAACCTCATTTAATCCAAACCATATAAAACACAATATTATTGTTACTAAAGCCGGTACATTTAGAGCTAAAATTAACCAACCATCAAAATAATCATCTAACTTTTTTTTTCTACCCATGACAATACCAATTGCAGAACCTATTATCATGGCGAGAAAGAAAGCTGCAAAAACTCTAGATAAAGTAATATATACATGACCAAATAAATCTTCTGAGGCATGATATTTAATTGATTCTGAAACATCGCTTGGCGAAGGAAGAATTATTTTATCATTAATGATATGAGAAAATAGTCCCCAAATAATAATTAGAATTATAATAGAAATAAATCTTCTGAATAAATCACTTTTTAATAAAGCATTCAATTTATGAAATCCACAAAGTTTTAATTAACCCAAAAAATTTCTGAAGAAATCTCTTTGTTTAAACCTACTAAACTTCTTCCACCATATTTAGCCAAAATTTTAAAAACTTTTTTAGTTTCTTCTATTTCATTATTTCCAAAAGATAAAGGTATCCCACTTCTATATGAATCTCTTAAATTTATTAACATTGTTCTATCTTTTGCTTTGGTTAAAGGGAATATCCTTTCCCATTCTGTATCTGAAGATAACATTATTTTTTTTGCTTCTTTTGATGCTTCTAAAAAATTATTAATTAAATTTTTATTATTTTTTCCAAACTTATCGTTAAAGACCCAACCAATTGCAGGTATTTTTGTTTTTATACCTAAATTTTTTAAAATTTTATCTACTGATATTAACTCTCTGTATCCTTTTGACTTTAGTCTTGCATTATAATGCCAATAATTTAATACAGCATCAATCTCATTTCTTTCAATGAACTCATTTAACAGAGGAGGGGCTGCGTAAGTTGGTTTTAAAAATTTTTTTGGATCTTCATTTATTGTTTTATTAGAATACGCTCTAAACAATAACCAGCTTTTATCAATTGAACTTCCAGCAATTCCAAGTTTTTTATTTTTTAAACCTTTTATATCAACTATTTCTGAGTCATGCTTTACCATGATCCCACCAACAGACATTGAATGTGGAAAAAAGTAGTAATTTCTTTTTTGTCCTTTTTGTCTAGACACCCAAAGCCAATCAGTAACAATAATATCAACAGCACCACCTTGTAATGCGATTGCAGCAGCGTTTTTGTTAGAAAAAAATGTTTTTTTTATTGTAATATTATTTTTTTTATCTAATTCATTCTTTTCTATAATATCCATTTCCCAGTTAACGCTTCCATATTTTAATAGCCCTATATCTATTTGATTTTCTTTAGCAAAAGCAGTGGTAAAAAAAAGTAAAAAAGATACGAAAACAAAAATTTTTTTTATAAAAATTGTTAACATAGATAAAAAAATATCTTACAAAATTTCTAAATCAAGTTAATTTCTAGATAATATTTAGATACTATTATTTTTTATTTTTTCAATTTATTATTAACTAATATGACTTAGTTACATAGCTCTTAAGTTGATCTATTTCTTTCTTTAACCTTTTAGTTCTATCCTTTACCAAGTCTCCAATACTAACCACACCTACAAGTTTACCTTTATCTATAACTGGTAAATGTCTAAAATGTTTTGTAACCATTAATGTCAAAAGATCTTCATTGTTATCTTCTAAGCCACAAGTAAAAACATTTTTTGTCATTAATTCTTGAACCTCTGTATTTCTAACTGATTTCTTTTGAATAAAGCCCCTTACAACGTCTCTTTCAGATAAAATCCCTATAACTTTTTCTTTTTCTAAAATTACTATTGCCCCTATATTCTCTTTTGCAAGAATATGAGCAATATCAACTATTTTTGTCTCTTTCGAAGTTGTAATAGTTTTATTGCCCTTTTTTTTTAAAATATCTCTTATTAACATTTTATTTATTTTTATATATGATTCTTTATAAATGAATAAATATTTCAAGAATTTATTTAAATTTTATGGTAAAAAAAACTTTAGATGTTAAAGGAATTAGGTGTCCAATTCCGGTTTTAAAAGCTGAAAAAGTCTTAAAAAGCTTAAAAACTGGCGATATTTTGCAGGTTTTGACAACAGATCCTAAAGCTATTAAGGATTTTCAAGCTTATTGCGAAGTTTCTAATTGTTTATTCCAAAGTTACTATAAAAAGGATGGAGTGATTAAAATCTCTATTTGTAAAAGTCTCTAACTGCTAATTATTTTTTTTTCATTTATTGCTAACGTTAGCAAAGCTGGGACTATTAATAAAATTAGGATAGCTGATAAAAACAAACCTCCTATTACAACTGAACCCAACCCTTTGTATAATTCAGAACCGGCTCCAGGAAATAAAACCAAAGGAAACATACCAAAAATACTGGTTAATGTAGACATAAATATTGGTCTAACCCTAGTTTTTGCAGACTCAAAAATTGCATCAACTTTTGCCATCTTTTTCTCTTTTATTAAATCTACAGTTTTTAAAACTAATAAAATTGAGTTATTAACAACTATGCCAATTAATATTAAGAAACCGAGCAAAGTTAACATATCTAAAGCTTGATAAGTAAAAAAATTTAAAATTTTGAGACCAATAAAACCTCCGGCAGTTGCAAGTGGGACTGCTATCATAATAACTAATGATAAAATAAAGCTTTGCAAAAGTATTGCCAAACTTAAAAAAACCAAGATTAAAGCAACAGCTATACTAAGTGCCATTGAATCTAAAGTTTGAGATAACTTATCGGCAGTTCCTGATAAATTAATTGTAATTCCTTTTTTAAAAGCTTCATCGCTTAGACCATTTACAACAGATTCATTTAAAATATTTATAGCAACTTCTAAAGGAATTTGAGACGGAGGTCTTATTTCTAAAGTTACAGTTCTTTTAAAATTAATATGACGAATTGAAACAGCGCTTGAAGTAATTTCATTTTTAGAAACAGAAGAAAGAGGGATAGTTATTCCAGATTTTGAAACTATAGGAATATTAGCTATTTGTTGAGTAAAATTGATCTCTTCATTTTTTTTTCCAATTATTCTTAAGTTCATATTTTTTCCTTCAGCAACTATTTCGTCAATCCATAGTCCATCATTAAAGGCATCCATAGTGTTAGCAAATTCTTTTACAGTAATTCCGTTTTCAGATAATTTTTCCATATCTGGAATAAACCTTAGTTCAGGAGTGCCAAGTTCTAACCCAGGCTTAGGCCTAATTTGAGTTCTGCCAAGACTTTCAGGAAAAACTTTATTTGTAATAAAAAAAGCTTTTTTTGTTATATCTAAAATATCATTTAAATCTGTTCCACTAAAATTTACATCAATTTTTCTACTACCACCAGCGGTTCTTCCAAATATCGATGGCTGATTAATAAAACCTAGGGTGCCAGATTCTTGAAAAGCCAATTTTTCCATTAGTGGAATAATTTTTTTTACATTGTTTGGATCTTCAGTAGATGCTCCAATAAAAATTCTTGTTGATGTAGATACATAGAAAAAATTATTTATCCTTGGATATTCAGTAGCGGTTGGATCGCCTCCTTCATCTAAAATAAAATATGGTTTTATTTGATTTTCAATATTCTTAGCAATTTCACTAGTCGTTTTCAAATTGTATCCTGGAGGAGGTATTAAAACTCCAAAAACTAAATTTTTATTACCTTCTGGCAAGTATTCGAGTTTAGGTTTAAGAAAAAAAATACCAAAAATTGTTACTAAAACTATTGTGAAGATTGTAGTAGAAGCTCTTTTTTTAGATGGTAAAACCCATGCTAAGTACTTATAGAATTTATATAAAAAATTTAGAGCAAACTTTTCTAAAATTTTAGGATTATTAAATTTCCATATTTTTTTTTTATTATCAGTTTGTAATAATTGAAGTTTGCTAGAGATGACAGGAATAAGAGTTATAGCTAGGACTAATGATAAACTAATAGCGACACAAATTGCTACTGATATATCTCGGAATAATTGTCCTGCTTCAACCTGCACAATTAATAAAGGGACAAAAACTAAAACAGTAGTTAGAGACGATAAAAATACTGCTTGCCAAACTTCTTTTGTACCTATTAAAGAAGCATCATGATCACTTTTCCCCATCTCTTTGTGTCTATAAATATTTTCTAAAACAACAATTGCTGCATCAATAACCATTCCGACAGCGAATGCTATTCCAGCTAAACTTATTACATTTAATGATTTTCCTAAAACTGCCATAGCAACAAAAGTCCCAATTATTGTTAAAGGAATTGTTGTTGCTATTACTAAAGTAGCTCTAGCTGAGTTTAAGAATAATAATAATATTAGCGCAGCTAACAAACCTCCAACAATTATATTTTGTTGAACTAAATCTATAGAAGAATTTATATAGATAGTTTCATCATAAACTTGTTTAAGCTCCAAGCCTTCTTTATTTAACAAGGGGTTTAATCTTTTTATTGTCTCCTTTACTTCTTCCATTGTTTCCAATACATTCACCCCAACATCTCTTACTAAATTTAATGCTATTACTTCTTTTCCAAGAGATCTTATGTAAGATACAGGCTCTTTAATCCCATATTTAACTTCAGCTACATCTTCTAAAAAGATTTTTGAAGAAAATTGAGTCTGTTCATCTTTATTAACTTTAATAACAACTTTTTTTATTTTTTCTGGACTGTCTAATTGTCCCTCAGCTCTAATCAAATATTTTCTTTTTCCTTCATCTACATCGCCTGCTGTCAAAGAAACGTTTGATGAAATTAGACTATTACTAATATCTGGAATTGTTAATTTATATAAAGATAATCTTTGAGGGTCCACTATAACTTGCATCTCAGTTTTACTTCCTCCATAAATATTTGATCTTGAAATACCAGGAATTTTCTCAAACTCTGTTTTAACTAAATTATCTGCTAAATCACCAAACTCAGACATTGATTTGTTAATTTTCTTTATTGGTCTTAGCATTATCCAAGCAATAGGTGCATCTTCACTTCCAGAAGTTTCTATCGTTGGCTTCATTATTTCTTCTGGCATTCCTCTTACTCTGTCAAGAGCATTTGACACCATCAATAATGCGGTTTGAAAATTTTTTGTTGAACTAAACTCTAATTTTATTTCAGATTTTTTGTCATAAGAATTACTTCTTATTCTTTCAACACCCTTTACAGATTTTAAAACATCTTCTTGTTTGATAACAATTTCCCTTTCAACTTCACTAGGAGAACCTCCTTGCCAATTTGTTGTTATCTCGATTAAAGGTCTTCTTACATCTGGTGTTAATTGTATTGGAATTTTAAATAAAGCTAGTAGTCCTGAAAAAAGAATGAATATTATTAGAGAATAAATTATTATTGGTCTTTTTAGGCAATTTTTAATAATATCCAATTTAATTAATTTCCTCTATTTGTACTTTTTGATTTGGTATTAACCTTTCATTTCCTCTAGTAACAATTTTTTCACCTTCCTCTAATCCTTCTATTATTTCAATAGAGTCTTGATAGGGCATGCCAGTTTTTACCGATCTTAATTTTGCGATATTTCCTTCTATAACGTATACCATAACATTGCCATTCTTAATTAAGATAGCATCTTTAATTATTGTTTTTATTTGTTTTTTTGATTTTAAAAATATTTTTAAATTCATATTTTGATTTATTAATAAATTAGATTTTTTTTGATTAAAAAGAGGTTTAAATCTTACTATAACAGTTCTAGTCGTTTGATTTTCTTTCGGGACTATTGATCGAAAAGATGATTTTAAAACCTTTCCATCAGACAAAATAATTTCTGCTTCTTTTTTTTTATTTAATAATGAGATTTTGTCAGAAGGTATGTTTGCTTCTATTTCAAATCTTTCATTATTAACTAATTCAAAAACTGGAGCACCTGTATTAACATAATTTCCTTTAGTAACAAATCTTTTTGATATAACACCAGAATACGGTGCTTTTAAAGTTGCATCATCAAAAATTATTTTTGCTTTATTATATTGCGATGTAATTTTAATTAAATTTCCTTCTGCTGCTTTTACAATATTAATTTGATCTTCATATTCAGCTCTTTTAAAAGATGGAGAATTCTTCAAAGCTTCAAGTCTTTTAAGTTTTTCTTCTTCTAATTCTAGTCTTGCTAAACTTTCAGATACTTCACCTTCTTTATTATTTTTATCTGCTTGTAATTCATCATCTTCAATTTTAAGGAGTATGTTTCCTTTTTTAACAA
>CEUZ01189811.1_pt1 | contig 33357 bp, 37 predicted proteins | sample 361511 | NCBI WGS metagenome assembly CEUZ01 (sample SAMEA2622822, study PRJEB7988) | marine metagenome | biome: marine biome (ENVO:00000447); feature: surface water layer (ENVO:00002042); material: "saline water (ENVO:00002010), including plankton (ENVO:xxxxxxxx)" | depth 5 m | reverse complement strand
CGCCAAGATGCTTAACCATCAGCTGGGTGAATACTCCGGTTGGGGTGTAGGTTTCGATGTTGGCGCCACTAGAAGCTTTTTCCCGGATAACCTTTTTGGCGTTTCACTGAGAGATGCCACCACATCGTGGATCATCTGGGATTCGGGAACAACTGAACGTATTGCACCGGAGCTTAGAATCGGCGACGCCCACACCTTTGTACTGGAAAACCTTTCCATCGAGATCAACGCCATGGCGTCGGTGGTGCTATCGCTGGGTGGAAGAAAACGAAATGACGATTTTGCCATCGGCTCCATCGGAAGCCATCTGAGAGCGGGGATTGAAGTTGTCTATCAAAAGAATCTCCATCTTCGATTGGGACGCAACCCTCTCACAGGCTATTCTACAGGCCTCGGTTTTGGCTTCGATTTTGGAGAAATAGATTACGCATTTGTCCCGTCACCGCTGGGTACCGTTTTAGGGAGCAGTCATTACGTCTCTTTGAATCTCAAGTTTGACGCTCTACATTCTCTTCGATCAAGGCTCGGTCTCTGAGTGTGGATAACTTCTTGATTAATAGGCTTTTACAAGATTGAGACAATAGACCATAGTCGACAGAATTTGACTAAATTTAACGATGTTTTTATCAGGATTTCTAAATGATACGTAGCATGACCGGATTCGGCAGCACCTCACGCACTGTCCAGGGAGTGGTGGTTTCAGCGGAGGTACGCGCATTGAACAGCCGATTCCTTGATTTACGCTTTAGGCTTCCCAAGCAGCTTGAATCGATGGAAGAGCAGATGAACAAGAAAGTTCGTGAATCATGTGATCGAGGCAGAATCACCGTGACTTTTGCTATCGAGCCGTCTAACGGTAGTTCCAAGGGCGCCCTGGAGTTCGATAGGCAAATATTCGAGTCCTACAAGGATCTCACCGACAAGATTAACAAAGATTACGGCTGCCATATTCCTGTTACTGACGTGTTGGATATTCGGAAGCTGCTCACTGTTCATGAACCGCTCGAACTTGAGGAAGCCTCGGTCTTGGAAGTATTTGACGAAGCGCTGTCTCAACTGCATGAAATGCGGTCTTCAGAAGGGGAGGTGATGGCCGCTGATATCGAGAAAAGGGTGACACGGATGGAAAGCCTGCTGAAAGAAGTCGGGGATACCACCGCGGCGAACGCAGAAAAATTTCGGCAAGAGTTTCGTGAAAAAATTGCATCCATGCTTGAAGGAACGGACGTGGACGAATCTCGTATCGCCATGGAAGCGGCGGTGCTGTCTGAGAAAGCGGACGTTACGGAAGAGTGTGTCAGATGCACCAGTCACTTGGAGCAGATCGACAAACTTGTTACCGGTGATGATCCCGCTGGCAAGCGTCTAAATTTTCTTCTACAGGAAGTAGTGAGGGAAATCAATACTATCGGCTCAAAGACAGCCGACCTCAACATCATCAACCGTGTGGTCGATTTGAAGGAAGAGTCGGAAAAAATTAAAGAGCAGGTTCAGAATATTTTATGAATGTAAAACTGATTGTCATCTCAGCGCCGTCCGGTGCAGGGAAGACTACCATAGCCAGAAAGTTGCAGGAAAGGTATCCGGGCTGGCGGTTCTCCGTATCCTGCACCACCCGTCCAAGACGGAGTTATGAAAAGCATTCTACGGATTATGAATTCATTTCCGATGAGGAGTTCAAGAATCGGCAAAAAGCCGGCGCCCTTCTCGAATATGAGGAAGTTCACGGTTACATGTACGGTACGCCCACGGCTGTGGTTGAATCGTCCCTCAGCAACGGGACAGTTCTTATTCTCGAGGTGGATGTGAACGGAGCCCTTACCATCAAGGCGGCTTACCCTGGCGAGTCGGTTACTGTCTTTGTCCATCCGCCAAGTATGGAAAGCCTGAAAGTGAGATTGAGGAAGCGTGGGTCGGATTCGGAAGAGAGAATCGAGGAGCGGCTGAAAAGGGTAAATATGGAAATGGAGAAATCGAATCAGTTTGATCTGGAAGTGGTCAATGAAAATTTGGATGAAGTAGTTAACGAGATCGCACTGAAACTTGAACAAATGAATGGAGGATATACACATGTCAGTTGAGACCATACATTTCAGGGATATGGACGATAAGTCTGAAGATATCTTTGAAGCAGCAATCGTCATCGGCAAACGGGCCCGGCAAATCATCAGCGAAAGGATTGCCCGTAACGAAATCGTCACTTTTGACCGCGATGCGGAGATGGAAGAGATGGAATTTGTAGAGGAAGAGGAACCGGAGCACGAGTATGTGGAAATGAATAAGGCGACCACCGAAGCACTTTCGGAATTCCTCAATGATGAGCTGGAATGGAGTTATGGCGCAGACCACGAGGTCTTTTTCGACTAAAGCGTGATGGGTGCAGCGGCATCACTGACTGAATTGGCGGAAAGGTACTTGCGGCAGACCGCCGATCTCTTCGGCGGCGAGTTGTATGTTGACCCGGTCAAATCGTCTAAGGAGATTGGATCATCCGATACCCTCGATGATTTTCGGACTGAGATCTGCTATTGTCTGAAGTGTCCCCTAGGTTCCACCCGGACAAAGTTCGTCTTTGGTGTCGGTAATCCAGATGCAGATCTCGTATTGATTGGAGAAGCGCCGGGAAAAGATGAGGATCTGCAGGGGGAGCCATTCGTTGGCAGAGCCGGTCAGCTCCTTGATAAGATTCTTGCGGCGGTCAACCTAATCCGGGATGACGTCTATATATGCAACATCCTGAAGTGCCGACCGCCTGATAATCGGACACCCCATCAGGATGAGATTGATCTATGTATACCGTACCTTGAAAAGCAACTGCAGTTAATTTCGCCAAAGCTGATTGTGGCCCTCGGCGCCACTGCTGCCCAAGCCTTGCTGAAGGTGAAAACGCCCCTAGGCAAACTTCGGTCCAAGATCTGGAAATGGCATGATGTGAATCTTGTGGCAACTTACCACCCGGCAGCGCTTCTTCGGAATGCATCATTGAAACGACCCACGTGGGAAGATTTTCAGTGGATTAAAAAAATGATGACCGGGGCATAGCGTGGCAAAAACCTCTAACGATCTGAATCTTAGGACACCCCCTCAATCACTGGAGGCAGAGGAGGCGGTCCTCGGTGCCATGCTTACTTCAAAAGACGCTGTCAGCCGGGCGCTGGAAATGGTTTTGCCGGAACATTTCTATAAGGATGCCCATCGGCGGATCTTTGAAGTGATGCACGATCTTTTCAATCTGGGTGAGCCAGTAGACGCGGTCTCCGTCATTAATGAACTGAAGAAACGGAAACAACTTGACTCCAGCGGTGGCGCCTACTTTATCACCGGCCTGTCCGATAGCGTCCCTACGACAGCAAATATTGAACACTATGCGCGGATTGTTCTTGAGAAGTCGTCCCTGAGAGGACTAATCGACCTCGCCGCTGATCTCTCCAGCGACGCTTTCGAAGATCAGGAAGGGCTAGAAGAGATTCTGGACAGGGCGGAGCAGCGGATTTTTTCCATAGCTCAGGGCCGCTTGAAAGGGAAGTTTCAGCAGCTGAACCCCGTTCTTCAAGAAACATTTGAACGATTGGACAAGATCCACCAGCGGCCGGGATCGGTTACCGGTGTCCCTTCCGGCCTCACCGATCTGGATGAAATCACATCAGGATTTCAAGAAGGGGAACTGATAATAGTTGCTGGCAGGCCAAGTATGGGGAAGACGGCCCTTGCACTGACATTCGCCCGGAACGCTGCCGTTGAGCACAAAATTCCAGTGGGCATCTTCAGCCTTGAGATGTCTAACAGCCAGCTGGCCATGCGACTGCTCACGTCGGAAGCCAGGGTGGACAGTCACCTGGTTCGGACCGGAAAGCTCCCCAAAGAGCAGTGGAAAAATCTCTCCCTCTCTGTCGGTACCCTGGCTGAGGCGCCTATCTTTCTCGATGACACGCCAGTCATGGGGATTACCGAACTGAGGGCCAAATCCCGCCGCCTGAAAGCGGAACAAGATGTCCAGCTGATCATGGTGGACTATCTCCAGATGATGCATGGCACCGCTGGTGCTGAGAGTCGACAGCAGGAAATTTCACAGATTTCCAGATCACTGAAAGCGCTGGCGAAAGAGATTTCTGTCCCCGTGGTTGCCCTTTCCCAGTTGTCCCGTGCGCCGGAGGCGAGAAGTGATCACCGGCCCCAACTGTCGGACCTTCGGGAAAGCGGCGCCATTGAACAGGACGCAGATGTCGTCATGTTTCTATACAGAAAATATGTCTACAGTCGTGACGAAGAAGACCGACGCAGGGCGGAAATCATTGTTTCAAAACAGCGGAACGGCCCAACCGGCATGGTGCCTCTCATTTTTGTAGACAGTTATGCCAAGTTTGAGAGCGCCACCATCTTTGATCAGATGATTGAGGAACCGGTCTGATGCGCGTAGCAGATCTTCTTCCTAATGTAACGGGCTCCTACCCAAAAGACTTTCTCAGGCTCCTTAACATTGTGGACAACCAGCAAAAAACGAATGGTTTTGATTCTACCAATTTGCTTTGGTCCGCCTATCAATACAGTAAAGAAAATCATGAAGGTCAGACGAGGAAATCAGGCCGACCCTATTTTGAACATTGTCTCTCTGTTGCTCAACTGCTTGCTGAGTGGAACATGGACCTGAATACCATCATTAGTGGCATCCTTCACGACTGCATTGAGGATACAAACTCAACTTTCGAAGAGATCAGTAAAGAATTTGGTTATGAAGTGGCTGAATTGGTAGAAGGCGTTACGAAACTTGGCGGCATCGAGTTCGACAGTCGGCGGGAGAAACAAGCTGAAAACCTCATGAAAATGTTCCTCTCAATGGCGAAAGACCTACGGGTGGTAATCATCAAGTTCGCCGATCGGCTTCATAATATGCGCACAATCGAATACCTTCCCCTCATCAAACAGCGGCGAATTACTGTTGAAACGAGGGATGTCTACTCTCCGCTTGCTCACAGACTCGGTATGTTCGCCATCAAAAGTGAACTGGATAACCTAGTACTCAGTGTGCTTGAGCCGAAGGCCTATAAAGAAATAGAGAAACTCTTGAAATCCACAGGTGGAAAACGGAAGCGGACACTCAAGGAAATCTCTGATCCAATTGAAAAGCAGATGGTTAAGTACAATATAGATTACACCAGAAAGACGAGACTGAAATCACACGCATCAATTCACAACAAGATGGTTTCCCGGGAGAAGCCTTTTGATGAGATTTACGATATATTTGCTCTCAGGATTCTCGTTAAAAATGTGGCACAGTGCTACACTGTTCTCGGCCTGATTCATCAGGTTTTTACCCCTGTTCACGAGCGATTCAAAGATTTTATTGCCACACCCAAAATAAATGGCTATCAGTCACTCCACACCACAGTTATCGCGCCTTCGGGCAAGATGGTGGAAATTCAGCTCAGAACGGAAGAGATGGATCAAACCGCCGAAATCGGTGTCGCCGCTCACTGGAGGTATAAAGAGGGAGAAAAACGGGGGGAACTTGACCGACATGTGCAGTGGCTTCGGGATATGGTTGCCATCTTGAGTGATGAGTCTGCCGATCCGGGCGAATTCATGAATCTCCTCAAAATTGACCTGTTTCAGAATGAGGTATTCGTCTTTACGCCTGCTGGCGATCTCGTTCAGCTTCCCGCTGGCTCCACTCCCATTGATTTCGCCTACGATGTTCACACCGAAGTGGGTCATCACTGCTTAAGCGCAAAGATAGACGGAAGCATGGTTCCGCTCAATACAGAACTGAAAAGCGGTCAGACAGTGGAAGTGATCACTTCCGACTCCCAACTTCCCAGCGCCGCGTGGCTCAAGTTTGCACGAACGACAAAAGCGCGAACTCATATCCGTCGGTTCCATAGGCGGTCACAAAAAGAGGAGAGCGGAAAGCTGGGTAAAGAAATGCTCGAAAAGAGCCTTCGGCGAATGAAGATGGTTGAGAGACTGAAAGAATTGACTTCTCAGCCTGAACTCGCCGGTTTCTTCGATGTTGAAGCGATGATGGTTGCTATAGGGAGCGGACAGACAACGGTAAGAGAAGTCCTGAGAAAAGCTTTTCCGAAAGTGACAGAAACCGACTACCAGGAGGCGAAAGAGAGGATTTCTTTCCTCGATTTCGCTCGACGGGGCGCCAGAGGGGTGAGTATTCAAGGGATTGATAATATTCTCATCAATTTTGGAAAATGCTGTAACCCCATTCCCGGTGATCAGATTGTCGGTTTTGTTACGCGGGGCCGGGGCGTGACAGTACACCGTGCCGAGTGCCAGAACCTTCCGATCATGAGCGAATCTTCTGACCGATTTCTCGAAGTAGAATGGGATGCGCCAAAAAAGACGGAATTTCTTTCCCAACTTACTGTAGTGGCAGAGGACAGGAAAGGCTACCTCAAGGATGTGACCGAGGCGATTTCAGCTCTCAATGTCAACATCACCAGCGTAGATATCAAAGTTCAAGATGCCATCGCCTCCTGCGTTATCGTTGTTTCAGTCTCAAATGTCAGAAGACTCAACACGGTCATCAGAAGGTTGGAAAATCTCACGGGAACAATTACAGTTCGAAGATCCACATGAACACCAAGAAATATACCAAGAAGGAAATTGTTCAACGCGTGGCGGACCGTCTGAGCCAGCCAGAGGTTAAGACAGCTGAATTGGTGACGTCGACGCTTGATGTTCTTCGTGAAATGATGAGTGAAGATAACGATTCAACAAAAATTGAACTGAGGAATTTTGGGACTTTTTCCATCAAAAAGGCCAAAGCCAAGCCGCGGGCGAGGAATCCCAGGACCAATGAAGAAATCTATGTTCCGCCCCATAGAAAGTCGCACTTCAAACCGGGGAAGATCCTCAGGAATGCCCTTCGAAAACCGCTCTGACCACAACTGCTGACATCTCCATGGGAAGGTTCCTTGGCATTGACTACGGTGAGAAAAGGATCGGGGTCTCAGTATCCGATCCAACCGGTACCATCGCCTCTCCTTTTCGTACCCTCTTGTGTAGTTCAGGGGATGATGCCCTTCTGCGACTTCAGGAATTGATCAATTCCGAAAAGATCGAAGGTGTGGTTGTGGGACTGCCCATCGGCATGAAGGGACAAGATACAGAACAGACCAAACTGGTGCAGCTTTTCGTTGAACGTCTTAGAAGACATTTGGATCTCCCCATCCATACCGCCGATGAGAGGCTGACATCAGTGGCGGCGAAAAATGTGCTGAAGGAACAGAAGATTCAGCCCAGTCGTAATAAGGCCATGGTCGATTCGACGGCGGCCGCTCTGATTCTCCAGTCTTTTCTTGATAAGACAAAATAGTGATAGAAAGATTGAAAGAGTGGAAGGGGTGGCAGCTTGCTATTCTGTCCGGTGTTTTGCTGGGCTTATCATTTCCGCCTCTAAAGCTCGGTTTTCTTGCGTGGTTCGGGTTCCTTCCGCTCCTCCGGGCGCTTCTCCGGGAAAGGCTCATACGTGGTGCACTATTAAGCTTCTTTGCTGGTCTTGTAACCAATGGATTGGCCCTCCATTGGCTTATCTTCAATATTGGAGCTCCATTGCACATTACCACTGCTTCCCTCGTAGCGGCATCACTCTACCTATCAATATTTTGGGGACTATTTGGATTCGTCTTCCTATGGCTTCATTCTCGCATCGGTGCCGGCCTAGTGCTCATGCCGTGCCTTTGGGTAGGACTGGAGTTCCTAATGTCTCTTGGGCCAGTGGGATTCCCGTGGGTATCACTCGCAACCACGCAGACCGACTATCTCCCTGTCATCCAGTTGGCCGAATGGACCGGCATTTTCGGTATCTCCTTCTGGCTAGTTTCCCTCAACTCAATCCTTTACGATCTCTTCATTGTCCCCCGGAGTCATAGGCTGTTTTTGTTAAGGGAGGTCTCCCTTGTGCTTGCCTCTATCTGGCTCATCGGTTATGTCCGCCTCGCGACACTTTCCAACGACGATCAGAGCAAAAGAGTGACTGTCTCAGTCGTGCAGCCTAATATAGGACCTCACGAGAAATGGCGTCCCGAAAACAGGGATGAGGTTTTTGCTCAATTGGATTCCCTCTATCTCATTGCGGCCGATTCACAGCCGGCGTTAATCATCTGGCCCGAAGCGGCAACACCGGCGTTCCTCACTAAGAACCAGAGGCGGCTCGCGCAGGTGAGAAATCGAATCAGGCAGACGGGGATTCCTCTGCTGACCGGGACCGTTGACTGGGGACTTTCTGATAGGAAAAGACATTATTATAACAGTGTTGCGTTAATTCATGAGGAGGGCGAGATCCCCATATACCACAAGAATCAACTAGTCCCCCTTGGGGAATTCAACCCCTTTGTCCGCCAGCTGCCCGCATCGGAAGATCTCAATCTCGGGCACTACGCCCGCGGAAAGAAGATGACAATCTTTGAACTGGGTGAGACCTCTTTCGCTTCAATCATCTGTTTTGAATCGGTCTTTCCGCGGTTGGTGAGAAGACTGACACTGGAAGGCGCCGAGTTTTTGGTGGTGGTTGTGAATGACGGCTGGTACGGCAAAACCGCTGAGCCTTATCAGCATGAAGCAATTGTGAGACTAAGGGCTGTGGAGCATCGGTATCCCGTTGTGCGGTCCGCCAACACCGGTATCTCCGCTATCATCGATAAGTCCGGCCGAGAAGTCGCCACAATCGGGCTCGAAGAAGCCGGCGTCATCACTGCCTCCATAATCCCCGCCAAAGGCGAGACACTATATAATCGGTTGGGTGACTGGATTGTTTTTCTCGCATTCCTCTCACTTATGCACATAGGTGTTCGACATTGGAGGGCCGCGAACTCATGAAACACTGTCTTGTCCATCTTGTGATTGGTTTGACCGCACTTTTCGCAATGCCTCAGAAGGAGGATGACGAAGTGACTGTCAGATCATTGATTTTAAAATCTGCTATTATGCCGGGACTGGGCGAATTTTCCATAGGAGAAAAACGCCGCGCAAAAGTGTTCGGCGCCATAGAATTGGGACTCTGGCTGACATTTATAGAATCGGCGGCAATTAAGGACCGAAGCCGGTCCAGAATGGTTTCTTATGCGGCAGTTCATGCAAATGCTGCTCTTGTCGGGAAGGGAGACCAATTCGCTGTGGACGTGGCAAACTATGGGAGTTTAGATGCCTTCAACGATGAGCATCAGCGGTTACGCTTGCCGGGAAGAGTCTACAGTGAAAAAGATTATGCCTGGGAATGGGAGAGCGAAGAACACCGCGAACAGTACTGGACCTATCTTCGCGCTCGTGCCATAGCACAGAAAGTTGGACTCTTTGCCTTGGGCGGGATGGTTTTAAACAGGATAGCCTCTGCCATTGACGTTTCCTATCTGGCTAGGCTCCGTGATTCCAATGTATCCCTCCATGTTCTACCTCTTCTTAACGAAGGGTCTCAGCTGATTCTCTCCTTCTCCTTCTGATGAAGCGGCAGCTTAATCCATTGACACTTCTCTTTCTGCTGGGGATGTATCTTTTCACTCTCTTTTCAGCTGATAGCTGGAGCAGCATTGGCTGGTACTTGGTGGTGCTTATCGTGTTCGGGACCGTTCAGCGGTTACATATACAGTCTGTTTTGAAAAGGATTGTCCCCATTCTTATGTATTTACCCGTCATGATTATACTCTATTGCGCTGTTTCGCTAGTGGTTTCGTCTGATCCTTTCTTGACCATTATTGTTCAAGCAATAGGGGGAGTAGCGAGGATTGTTTTTATTGTCAGCACCATGTCGGTGTTCCTTGAACTTGTGCCGTCATTCGTCTTAATCGATGCTGCCAGGACAATATGGTACAGATTCGGTCTCAAGTGGCGCAGAGCGGAGGACTTGTTCCAACTTCTCGATCTCGTCCTACGATTCTTCCCCATGGTGACAGCGGAAGTCAAAGCGTTAATGAGACTGGAAAAATCACTCAGTTTTGTTCCGTCTCACTCCAGGCGGGACAGAATAAGGAAGTTGGCAAAGCAGCTCCCCACACTGATTGTGAATTGTCTACACAGAGCTGGTCAGATCGGTGTTGCTATGGAAGGGCGCGGATACGGCACCGTTCTGCCGAGGAGTGTCGCTACTCCTGTTGAATTCACTCAGCGTGACGGAATTGTCGCCATTGTGATGTCAACTTTACTCATAGGGCGACTCTTTATTGGCTAATTTCCGCATAGACGTTGAATATGACGGTACTGACTTTTTTGGGTGGCAACTTCAACCCGAACGGCGAACCGTCCAGGGTGAGCTTGAAGAGGCTCTTACCAGAATAAACGGTGGTGAGTTGGTCAGAGTACATGGCGCCGGAAGGACCGATGCAGGTGTTCATGCGAAAGGACAGGTAGCAAACTTCACTCTGCCGAAAGAGTGGGAGGCAACAAAGTTGCGACGAGCGATCAACGGCAACAGTAGAGAGGACGTTACAGTCCGGGAATGTACTATTCAACAAGATGATTTTCACTCTCGTTTTAGCGCCGTTAAGCGATTCTACAGATACAGCTGTTTCCTCGGTACATCTCCCATGGTCCGGAGGTTTGCATGGGAATTGAATGACCACATCTCGCTTGACGCGTTGAATGCGTGCGCATCCCTGCTTACCGGTGACATCGATTTCACCTCTTTCTGCAAGCATGTTCCCAGACAGGAAAACAGGCGGTGCCTTGTCAATCTATCTCAATGGATAAACAGCGGCTCTTTCGTAATTTTTGAGATTGAGGCAAACAGATTTTTGCAGCATCTTGTCCGTTGCCTTGTAGGGACCATGATTGAAGTGGCCCTTGGTCGGATGACAGTAGATAGATTTGGTGAAATACTTGACGAAAAAAACAGCGCCGCCAAGGTTGTTCGAGCCCCGGCTCGAGGGCTTTGTCTCGAGAAGGTGAGCTACACGTGATCCATAAAATCATGAGAACGGCCCTTCTTTTTCTGCTTGTAGATGCCACTTTACTTTTGGCTCAGGACGTTGCTGCCAGTCGACAAAATGCTATTACAAGAGCAATCAGTAAAGTGGGGCCGGCAGTGGCGAGCATCAATGTAATTCAGATTAAGGAATATCGATCATCTCCCTTCTTCAACGATCCTCTGTTTCAATTCCTTTTCCCTGAAAAGCCTTACCGGCAACGGGTACCAAGCCTTGGCTCAGGTGTGGTAATAAGCTCTGATGGCTATATCATCACCAATCAGCACGTCATTGAAAAGGCGGACCAGATTCTGGTCACCCTGCCTGGAGGAAAGGAGTATGAAGCGGAATTGATAGGCGCTGATCGAACCACCGACATAGCAGTCCTCAAAATTGAGGGGAAAAATCTGCCTCATGCCAGAATGGGAGAATCTTCTGATATTCTTATCGGGGAATGGGTAATTGCTCTCGGCAATCCTTTTGGTCTTTTTGATGTCAACAAGCAACCGACGGCAACCGTCGGTGTAATCAGCTCCACCAATCTCGATTTCGGGCGCGAGCATTCAGGCAGAGTCTATCAGAGCATGATTCAGACCGACGCCGCCATTAACCAAGGAAACAGTGGCGGTCCTCTATGTAATGCGCTGGGTGAAGTGATCGGCATCAACACATTCATCTATACGGGCAGTGGTTACAGTGAAGGTTCTATTGGCATCGGTTTTGCCATCCCAATTGATAGGGCCCGAGAGATCGCTGAAGAGCTGAAGAAATACGGTCAGATAGATCGAAACGTCGCTATCGGTTTCAGGTTTCAGCGTGTTGATAGACAGCTTGCGAGATACCTTGAACTGCCGCGGGTGGGGGGACTAATCATCACAGAGATTTCACGCAGGGGGCCGGCAGATAAAGCGGGACTTTTTGTGGGCGATGTCATCTATTTCATAAACCAGAAAGAGGTCAATTCGGGCGGTGATATAGTAAAAATTATTGAGGAGAATCTGCTCCGTCCCGGAGATCGACTTGAGGTTAATTATTACAGTGAAGGGAAGATGAAGAAGACGTCTCTTCGACTGGAAAAGAGAGCGTAATAATGGTGGCGCCGGAAGGGAGAACAACGATTCTGATTGTAGCGGTGGTAGCGTTGCTATCGACTTTAATCGGCTGGGGAATCAATATAGAGCTGTTTCGCTTTACCGCGATTATCTTGATTGTTTTTCTCATCTTTTGCCTCAATTTCTTCAGGGATCCGACCCGGATTATTCCAAATGGTGAAAACCTTGTTCTCTCACCGGCGGACGGGAAGGTGGTGGATGTGTCGGAGACTTCTTCCGGTGAAAAGAAGGTTTCACTTTTTCTTTCTGTGTTCGATGTCCATCGGAACCGTACTCCGGTAAGGGGGAAGGTGACATGCATCAATTATGAGAAGGGTAGTTTTCAGGCGGCGTTCAGGACTGAAGCGTCGGAGATAAACGAGCACAATGATGTGGAAATTGACTCCAATGCAGGAATTGTTAGAGTCCGGCAGATCGCCGGCATTCTGGCGCGACGGATTATCTGTCACCTTCGTGAAGGACAAGAAGTGAAAGGTGGCGAATCTCTCGGTTTTATTCGGTTTGGTTCCCGGACTGACCTGATTCTTCCACCAACCGCCCGTCTTTTTGTTCAGATTGGCGATCGCGTGAAGGGTGGTTCGTCGGTGCTGGGAGAATTGCATTGATGAAAAAAATGAGAGTCCGCAAACAGGCGGTTCCCGGTGCATTTACTTTCTTCAACCTTTTCTTTGGGTTTCTAGCCATTATACAGGCGTCTCATGGAAGGTTTGAGAACGCCTGCTGGCTGATCTTGCTGGCATCTCTCTTTGATGCCTTGGACGGCCCCACTGCCAGAGCGCTGAAAGTTAGTACCCCCTTTGGTATAGAGTTTGACTCTATAGCGGATATTGTCTCTTTCTGCACCGCACCAGCGGTACTGATATATCTTGCATTTACTCATGGTCTCCATCCGTTAGTGGGAGGGGCTATCAGTTTTGTCCCCCTTTTTGCGGGAGCTTTCAGGCTTGCCCGCTTCAACTTGGGCGCTGCCAACGGCCCATCTACTATCTATCGGGGACTTCCGTCTACTGCGTTTGCCGTAACATTGAGTGCATTCGGTATTTTTAGTAGCCGTTTTATGGGTACAATCGGTGATCCAAGAATAGTAATTCTGATGGTGCTGGTTCTTTCAACCTTGATGGTGAGTCACATCCCTTATCCGAAACTGACTTATATCGGGAAGAGCTGGCACTCCCATGTCAGGGTAAGCTTTTTTCTGCTGATTCTTGCCGCTCTTACATGGTGGCTCAGTCTTGTTCTTTTTCCTCTAGCCATGATTTATGTATTGGGGAACGCGTTACGAGTGCTCATCGATCACGACAAACTGAACCATCAACCATCGCGCCTGGCGATGAGAATAAAGAGGAAATACCACTTTGACAGGTAGACGTAATTTGAAGGTAATTAGCCTCGTACTTCTCACCGGGGCTATGGTGGGGACACTTTTTGGCGATCTTATTGGATTTGCTCTGCCCGAAGGTGTTGTGAAACAGTTTTTTCTTCAGAGTACTGAGTTTTCACTGGGAGGAATTATTGGTGGTGAGAATGACGCCGTCTCTCTGAATCTTGGCGCCATTGTCTTGATTCTCGGCCTGAATATCAGGCTCAATTTTGCAACTATTTTCGGTCTCGCAGTTTCATACTACTTTTTAAGGTATTTTCGGTAGTTAATATTGGAGGTTACAATGTCTCAACTAATGAATCTCCCCTTTATGGTCAGTATTGGCGGGTGGGAAGTTCTCCTGATTTTCATGGTGGTACTTCTACTTTTTGGTGCTAAGCGACTGCCCGAACTGGCAAAGGGTCTCGGAAAAGGGATTAAGGAGTTCAAAGGTGCTGTAGAAGGCATCGAAAAAGAGCTCGATGAAGCAGCCGAGTCTGTAGAAAAGGCCCAGGAGACTGATCACGCCACCGGTGTCTAAACCGGCTTCTCTAAAACCAGATCTCAACAGCTTCAGCGACACAGCCAACCGGTACAGTGACCGGAACGCTCTCGTTCACGAGGTTAGTCCCCTCTATCGTGAAGATCGGTTAGTAAACGGGCAACTCGGACAATTGACTGTTGCCGTCAAGGATAACATCGCTGTTAAAGGATGGCCTCTCTCTTGTGCCTCTCACGTTCTTGAAGGGTATGCTTCACCTTATAACGCAACCGTTGTTGAGAGGATTCTCGATGCCGGTGGCATCATTGTTGCGAGAACCAACCACGATGAGTTTGCCATGGGTTCCTCAAGTGAACATTCAACGTTCGGATCGGTCAAACACCCTTTTGATCCTGAAAGAGTTCCCGGCGGCTCCAGCGGCGGTTCCGCGGTAGCGGTTGCGCTGGAGATGACCGATCTTACTCTCGGTTCGGACACGGGAGGCTCCGTTAGGCAACCGGCATCATTCTGCGGTATCTATGGATTGAAGCCCACCTATGGAAGAGTATCCCGTTATGGGCTCTCCGCATTTGCCTCCTCCTTTGATCAGATCGGTCCATTTGCAAGGACAACGAAAGGGATCGCAAAAATTCTTGAAGTTATTGCTGGCCACGATCCGAAGGATGCTACATCCGCTGATGAACCTGTTCCCAAGTACGTCAGCGAATTCGATAATAAAGTTCCCAGGAGAATCGGTATACCGTGGAAGTTTCTGAAAGAGGGTGTCGACGCCGAAATAATGAACAGTCTAAGACAACTGGAGTCATTCCTTAAGAAGAGCGGTTGTGAAATTGTTGAGATCGAGCTGCCCCACGCCGAATTCGCCATTGCCACCTATTACGTTTTGACTAACGCTGAGGCGTCCTCCAATCTTGCTCGCTATGATGGCGTCAGGTACGGCCTGAGTGATAGAGAAGGCGATATGCAGTCCATGTATAACAACAGCAGATCCAACGGTTTCGGTGATGAGGTGAAACGGAGAATCATGCTCGGTACCTACGTCCTTTCTTCCGGCTATTATGATGCCTACTTCAGGAAAGGTCAACAGGTTAGAAGGCTGATTCGAGACGACTTTGTCAAAGTCTTTAACGAAATAGATATCATTCTTCTTCCCACCACGCCAACGCCTGCGTTCAGGCACGGCGAGCATTTGGAGAACCCTCTCGAAATGTATCTTTCTGATATTTTTACCACTCCCATCAGCCTTGCAGGTGTTCCTGCACTTAGTATCCCCGCCGGCAAAACTTCGCAAGGGCTTCCAATCGGTCTTCAACTGGTAGCGAATTTTTTTCAGGAGGAAACAATTCTTCGACTCAGTCATTTTATTGAAGAGAGTTTCAGTCCCGGTTAAATGTTCGAATTTGCCAATCCCTGGTTTCTTCTATTTTCGCTGCTGATTCCGCTTGCCCTCTGGTGGCAGAAACGGTGGGGAGAAAAGCACGAAGGGACAATCCAGATTTCAACCATCGAATCTGTGAAGCATGTCTCTGGTCTCTCGGGAAACCGGAAAGTCCAAGGGCTAAGGTTTGTAAAGTTCGCTGTACTAGCGCTGCTCATCATGGCCATGGCCCGCCCCCGGGCTGTTCTGGACCTAACCGAAACTTCGATGAATGTGGTTGACATTAACCTTGTGCTGGATATCAGCAGTAGTATGCGTGCGGAAGATTTCAAGCCGAACCGCCTTGAAGCAGCGAAGGCGACTGCACGTAAGTTTATCGAAGATCGTGAGGGTGACAGAATCGGACTGCTGGTTTTTGCTGGAGAGAGCTATATCCAATGTCCGCTAACTATCGATTACGAAGTGTTACTCGATCTCCTTGACCAGGTGGGTATTGTGGATGAAGCTAATGATGGAACGGCCATCGGGATGGCCATTGCCCATGGCATTAATCGTCTTCGAGGCAGTGAAACTAAAAACCGAATCATGGTACTGCTGTCTGATGGGAGTAATAATGCCGGGGAGCTCGATCCCATCACCTCTGCCAGTTTTGCAAAAGAGTACGACATTCGCATCTATGCCATCGGCGTAGGGACAAGAGGGAAGGCACCGTTTCCTGTGGATGATCCTGTAATTGGTAAGCGATATGTGCAGGTACCTGTTGAGATGGATGAACAGACCCTTCAACAGGTAGCGGAGACGACAGGAGGAAAATACTTTAGAGCCACCGATGAAGAGCGTCTAGGCGAGATTTACGAAGAAATCAACGACCTAGAGAGATCAGAAATCAGCGTCAAACAGTTTCGTGAATACAGGGAATTATTTGGATGGCTGCTTATTCCCTCCGTTGCATTAATGATAGGGGTGATATTTATCAACCAAAATATTTTCAGGAAACGGGCATAGATGATTGAATTCAGGTATCCATTTATTCTTCTTGCTTACATATTTATTGTGGCCATTATGATCTTCAACACGACAAGGTCGAGAGAGAGAGAAGCCGAAATGACAAGATGGGGTGAAGAAAAAGTAAGGCGTCGACTCTTCTCACGACTCGATCTGAAATCAATTAAACGAAAATCTGTATTGGAAGGGTGGGGGGTTATTTTCCTCATCTTTGCCGCTTCCGGCCCCCAGATTGGCACCACCTTCCAGGAGGTTGAGAGAAAAGGCGTCGACATTCTTGTAGCGCTTGATGTTTCCAAGAGCATGCTGGCGGAGGACGTGAAGCCAACGAGGTTGGAAAAAGCGAAATTTGAGATTAGCCGGCTCATCTATCAACTGAAAGGGGACAGGATCGGGCTGGTGGTATTTGCAGGAACCAGTCATCTCTATTTACCACTTACAGGCGACTATGAAGCGGCGAGACTTTTCGTTAATGCTGTTGATACAGAGATGGTGAGATCACAAGGCACCGCTCTGAGCGACGCACTCATGACGGGACTCGATGCCTTTCCAAAAGAAGACCAGAAACACAGGACTCTTATTGTGATGAGTGATGGAGAGGACCATGAAGGTGAAGCGGTAGAATCAGCCAAGCGTCTTGCCGAAGCGGGTGTAGTTGTTCACTCCGTTGGTGTAGGAACAAACGCTGGAGCGCTTATCCCCATTTATGACACTCAGGGCCGCCGGGCCGATTACAAAAAAGACAGGCGTGGGAAACTGGTTACATCGACCCTGAACGATGCCATGCTTCGGGAAATTGCCGCGGCGGGAAGTGGCGTATCTGTCCGCTTCGATGGCCGATCCGGCAGTATGGATGATCTACTTGGTGTTATCGAAACGATGGAGAAGAGGACCCTTAAGACTCACGAGTATTCCCAGTTCGAAGACAGATATGAACTATTTCTCGCATGTGCGTTTTTGTTTTTCGTGGCCAACTTACTCACCCCTACCAGAAGGAAAAGAGAAGAAGCGTGGAGAGGAAGATTTGTCTAGTCGATTGTTCATAATTGCCCTTATTTCCTCCACAGTTTTGGGACAGAGCCAAGTGGAGATCCCTTCCAGGCCGCAGGAGAAAGTGAGCCGCGGACTTTCGTATTATGAAGATATCCTTAAGGACAATCCCGAATTGCCTGAAGCCCATTTCGGTGCGGGCCATTCCGCCTATACCGTCGACAACTTTGAAAGGGCACAGAAAGAGTTTGAGGCGGCGGCTCAATCAGAACAGGAAAAGCTGCAGGCGATGTCCCACTATAATCTGGGCAATACACTCCATCGCCAGGGACAGTTAGATCAGAGTCTCATGGCCTACCGGAAGGCGATCCAACTCGATCCTGAAGATATGGACGCAAAATATAATTACGAACTTACCCAGCGAATGCTTCAGCAGATGCAAAGCCAGCAGTCACAGCAACAGCAATCTGATGAGAGCAAGGATCAGGAAGGTGAAGATCAGCAGCAACCCCAACAGCAACAGGAACAGAATCCACCCGAACAGCAGCCCTCTCCGGAACCTCAACAGAAGGAGGAGCAGCAGAAAGAGCAGTCTCCTCCAGAAAAGCCTAACGCCGAAGCAACTCTAGATGCACTCAAAGCTGATGAAGAAAATCTTATGAAGAGAAAGCTTGGACATGCCAAGTCCGCGAAGCGGGAGAAAGACTGGTAGCTTGTGAAGCGACACTTTTTATTTACATTTTTCTTTATTCAGTCTATGGCTGCGGAAGTCCAGATCCGTGCGACAGTAGATCAAAACCAAATAAGCCTGAATGAAACCATTACTCTGAAAGTGACCGCTGAAGAGTCCGACGGTTTTCCCAAACTTGATCTTGCCGGCATTAAGGATTTTACTGTGATTTCCGGACCGGGGCAGTCCAGCAGTTTTCAATGGATCAATGGAAATATGTCCAGTTCCAAGACTTTATCATGGACGCTTATTCCAAACAAAGTTGGCACTCTTACTATTCCTGAAATGACAGTTGAAGTTGACGGAAAATTGATCCCAACGGCCCCCATAGGAGTTACCGTAACTCAGTCAACGGACCCCACCGCCCCCGGTACCAGGAGACAATCTCCTCGAGAACAGACAGACTCTCCACTTATCTTTCTTGTGGCGGAACCAGACAAGATGGAGGCGTTTCAGGGAGAACAGGTGACGGTTCACTATAAACTGTATACCCGGGTCAACTTGCGGCAGTACGCGGTAAAGTCAAAACCTCAGGGGGTAGGATTCTGGCAGGAAGAACTGTTCGCACCTAAGCAGCCGACTTTAAGGGAGACGTCCATTGATGGTGTCCGATACCGTGTCGCCACCCTTTATAAGGTGGCTCTTTTCCCCATTACAAATGGTGATCTGGTCCTTGAACCGATGATACTTAACTGTTCCATTGAGGTTCCGTCTCGGAACCGTCAATTTTCTCTTTTCAACGATTTCTTTTCCGACCCCTTCTTTTCCAAAACAAAGCAGCAGATTGTTCGATCGGACGAGCTTACATTTACGGTGAAACCAGTTCCGGAAGCGGGTAAACCTGCGGGATTCACCGGGGGAGTTGGCACCTTCGATTTGAAGGCACACGTAGATACCACTCAGATTGCCGTCAATCAAGCTCTGGCGTTTACCATAGAACTTTCGGGAACCGGCAATCTGGGACTTTTTCAATTGCCCGAACCGGAATTTCCCGGCGGCCTCGAAGTGTTCAACCCGAAAACGACCATTAACAAAGATCCGTTCAGGGATCAGCTTACGGGAAACAGATCATGGGAATACATTTTGATTCCTAGACGGGAAGGTCAATATATCATTCCGCAGGTCAACTTGAGTTTTCTTGAGCCAAGTTCCGGGCAATGGAAAACTGTCTCAACAGAACAAATACCCATTGTTGTCAAACCGGCTGAAGCGACCCTCGCAAACGGCGGCGGGTTAACGAAAGAAGAGATTTCACTCTTGAGTCAGGATATCCGTTATATCAGGCAGGAACAGGTAAAACTGAGAAACAGTTCGAACCGTTTTATCCCAGCTGGTTTTTGGTACATCAATCTGTTGGCTGTTGCACTGTTTCTCACACCGAATGTTGCAAGCCGAGTTCAGAGCGGCAGAGACGAGCGAAGAAGACTGGCACGAAGGCGGGGAGCTTTACGGCGGGCAAGGAAGAATTTGAGCAAGATTGATGACAATGACTTTGCTTCATTGCAGGATACCATCCACGGCTACTTTTCAGCTCGTCTTGGACTCCCGGCTGTGGGATTGGATGCCCGAATTCTACGGGAAAAACTGGCAGGAAAAGTGGATGAAGAAACAGCAGATGAACTTGCCGAAGTTTTGGCGCAGTGCGGCCTCAGCCGCTTTGCTCAATCGGTAGTTGGCACTTCCCCGCCGGACCTTGCTGAAAGGACAAAGAGCCTCCTTAGAGAAATTGACAGCCAGTTATGAAAAGGTTTAGTCTGCTATTACTTCTTTTCTTGTTTTCAACGAAGGTGGAAGCAGGCACTTATGCCGACTCGCTATTTTTAGAAGCAAACCAACTTTACAGCAATCAGTATTACGGCGAAGCGGTGTCTCTCTACGATCAGCTGATTAACCGGGGATACAGCCATACCAACCTTTACTATAATTTGGGGAACGCCTATTATCAACTCGGTGAACTTGGTAATGCCATTTGGGCATATGAGAAAGGTCTTGAATTGAGACCACAAGATGACGATCTCCAATTCAATCTGAAAGTAGCCAACGCTCGAATTGTAGACAGAGTCCGTATTCCGGAGCCGTTCTTTCTCATCAAGTGGTATGGTGCGCTAAAGCGGATCTTTTCGCCGTCCCAGTGGCTCTTCAGTATCAGTCTACTTTTGCTGGCTTCGGCGACTTTTTCAGCGGTGGGGAGAGGGTGGAAAAACCGGTTCTCACGCATGTTCCAGCTTGTGTCTTCAGGCGGATTGACGGTGGTAATCACTTTCTCGCTCCTCTTTGCAGACATCTACTTTGATTTGTCAGACCGAGAGAGTGGTGTGGTTGTGGTGAGGGAAGGACGTGTCTACGCGGCCCCATCTCAGAGCAGCAACCTTCTTTTCATGATTCATGAAGGAACAAAGGCAGATGTTTCCAGCCGACAGTACCCCTGGGTGGAAATTGAGCTAATCGATGGAAACAAGGGGTGGCTCTCAGCAGATCAGCTGAGACTGTTGTAAAGTGAAATCTCTGATCTGTCTGCTGGTCTTACTGATGTTTTTGCCTGCGCAGAAAAGAAAGATAAAATTCGATGAGAGTTTTGATCCATCGACTCTTAATGAGCCGAAGATCAAACTGCCCATCATTCTTAGGCCCGATGAACCCCTTCCGCCGGAGTTCCTTCCTGCGGAAGGGGACACGGTGGTGGAAGGTTTCAGAGTGCAGGTGATCTCTACACAGAATCTTGAGCAGGCAAATAGGCTTTTTGCTCAACTTTCACCCCTGTTTGAAGGCGATGTATACATCATTTTTGATTCACCCAACTATAAAGTACGAGTCGGCAATTTCCTGTCCCGCTCAACCGCCGAAGAGGCAAGAAAACGCATCTCCGCTCTGGGATACAAGGCAGCATGGATCATTCGAACCCAAATTAAGCGCCTTTCCTCATCACGACGTCCCTGATTGAGGTGAAATGATTTGTCCTCCATTTTTCATCTCAATAAATTTCTAACGTCTTGATGACAGAACATCGACCTCGGAGCGGTGTATGGTCAACTGTACCCTTGCGCCCAACAGCAACCGGCTTAAGTCAATCCGGCAGATGATACGTGGCTGGTCACTCCAAATGGGCTCAGATCAAGAGGAAAAAGGCCGTTGTCGATGCCAAGCGGGGGCGGGTCTTTACCAAGATTATCAAGGAGATTACGGTGGCGGCACGCCTTGGGGGCGGCCATGAGGAGTCCAACCCGAGGCTCCGGCAGGCCGTTGTCGCTGCAAAGGGGGCAAATATGCCCGCCGAAAACATCAAGCGAGCCATCCAGAAGGGGACAGGAGAACTCCCTGGCATCTCTTATGAAGAGACACTCTTTGAAGGCTACGGCCCCGGAGGTGTCGCTGTGATGGTGGAAGTGACAACGGACAATCGGAAGAGGACTGTCGCCGAATTGAGACATCTTATCTGCAAGTACGGCGGTAATCTTGGCGAAAGCGGATGTGTTGCTTGGATGTTCGAAAGAAAAGGTGTGATCACCTTGGACAAGGACGGTGTCGATGAAGAAGTACTTCTTGAATTAATCGTGAACGGTGGCGGTGATGATTTTAATGATGAAGGTGATGTTTACATGGTTTACTCCGCACCGGAGAATTTGCCTGCCGTTATCAATAGTGTGGAAGCTGGGAGATTCACCGTTAGGTCTTCAGAAGTTCTTCAATTGCCGACCAATTCACTTGCTGTTGAGGGTGAGACTGCCCGGAAGGTTCTGCAGCTAATGGAAGCGCTGGATGATCATGATGACGTCCAGAGAGTATCGGCGAATTTCGAGATTGATGATGAAAAATTGGAAATGGTCAGCTGAATGAGAAGAATTATAGGTATTGATCCCGGTCTGATTGTCACCGGCTACGGCATCATTGAATCTGCTGAAGATTCGACATCCGTCATCACATGGGGCACCATCAAACCACCTGTGAAAGAGAGTATCCATGTTCGCCTTTCTGTAGTGTATGACGGAATTCTTGACATTATCGACCGATACACTCCAAACGAATTTGCCATTGAGGAAGCATTTTACAGAAACAACGCGAAAACAGCTCTAGTCCTTGGTCAGGCAAGAGGAGTAGCCATGCTCGCCGCTGCCCACAGTGATCTCTCCTGTGCTGAATATTCGCCAAGGAAGATTAAGCTTTCGGTGGTCGGCAACGGAAACGCTTCAAAAGAACAGGTGCAGTACATGGTCACTTCCATTCTCAAAATTGAGAGAACTCCTGATAGACTAGACGTGACCGACGCCTTTGCCACTGCATTGTGTCACCTTCATCAGTTGGAGACTGTTGTGGTATGATACACTCCATTAAGGGAATAGTGAAAGCGAAACATCCCACTGCGGTGGTGATAGATATTGGCGGCGTCTCCCTGAAAGCTTCAGTGTCTGTCCCCACGGCCGATCATCTGCCCGATATCGGTGAAAAAGTAGAGTTGAGGACCTATCTCAATGTGAGGGAAGATGCTCTTGAACTCTATGGTTTTGCCGATGAGGATGAGTTGGCACTCTTCAAGATGCTCATTGCGGTATCAAAGATCGGACCAAAACTGGCTATGGGCATTCTTTCCGGTACAAGTCCGGAGGAGTTTAAACGTCGAATTGTTACTGGTGATGTGGTGGCATTGACGGCTTTACCGGGTATCGGTCAAAAGACCGCAAAGCGGATTATCGTGGAACTGAAGGAAAAGCTAGTGAAGTCCGTAGATGCCATGGACCTCCCCAGCGATGCAGAATTATCGGATCAGTTTTCAGACGCACTGTCAGCCTTGACTGCTCTTGGCTTCAACCGTGCGGACGGCTTTCGAGTACTGACCAAAATGCAGCGAGAAAATCACCTTGATGGCGATACTGAGGAAATCGTTAAATCAGCATTGAAGGAGTTATAGTACAATTAAAAGATTGGCAAAGAGGTTGGGCAGATTGGGAACGGAGTCAGCTTTCGAGGTGGCTCGGCAGGCGAATGAATGGGCAATGGCGGGCAATCGGGTCTTCCCTTTCCATATTGGTGATTTCAATATACCGACACCGGGAAGGGTGGTCGACGCAATGAATCGGGCCATTGCGAACGGAAAGACAGGCTACTGCCAGCCGCAGGGTATTCCTCAACTCCGTCAAGCCTTGGCTCAGGACGTCGGCCAGCTCCGAGACGTAGATTACGCGACAGAAAATGTCATCATTCAGCCCGGTGGCAAACCAACCATCGGTAAGTTTTTACTGGCTATTATGGAGCCAGGGGATGAAGTACTCTGCCCATCGCCCGGCTTCCCCATCTACGAATCACTTATTGAATTCAATGAAGGAAAGACAGTCCCTTACGCCTTCCATGAAGATGAGGGACAATTTTTTCTGGACCTTGATCAGCTGAAAGCTGCAATAACTCCAAAGACTACCATACTGATTATTAATAACAATCATAATCCCACCGCAGCTGAGTCACCCACGAGTGAACTTGAAGCACTTGCTGAAATCTGCCTGGAGAACGACCTTTGGGTTCTCTCCGACGAAGCATATTTCGAAACACGTTACAAGGGACAATCTCAGTCTATTGCCTCTTTCCCGGGGATGGCCGAGCGGACCGTGATACTTTATACTTTTTCGAAGCGTTTCGCGATGACAGGCTGGAGAGTGGGCGCTTCCATCGGTCCGCCAGGAATCATGGAGATCATTGGCCAACTGAACGTAAATGATGAATCCTGCACAAATCACTTTGCCCAGTGGGCCATGATCGACGCCATTGAGGGTGGGGAAGAGATGTGCAAACCGATCATCGATAAACTTCATGTTCGGCGCGATCTTACCTGTGAAATTCTCAACAGTATCAAAGGTATATCGGTGGGTGTTCCAGCGTCAACGTTCTACGTCTATCCCGATGTTACGGAAATTGTGGAGAAACTGGACTTCAACGATACCATCGAACTTCAGGAAGATGTTCTCCAGAAGACAGGTGTCGCCTTTTGTCCTCGAGCTTATTTTGGAACACCACTTCCCGATGAGCCCCGCCACTATGTAAGACTCGCCTATGCAGGGATCAGCCAATTGGATATTCGAGATGGGCTCGCCAGGTTTAGGGAGTATTGCGAAGCTTGACAGATGGATGATATAATAAAAAAAACACCCCTTTATGACCTACATCTCAGGAATGGTGCAAAGATGGTCGATTTTGCGGGGTTCAAGATGCCAGTCCACTATACATCCATCATCGAGGAGCACAATACCGTTCGGAATGGGGTTGGTCTGTTCGATCTCTCACATATGGGAGAATTCGCTATAGCCGGCGCTGGAGCTATTCCCTATCTTCAGCGGATGACCACCAACGATGTTTCTCAACTCGAAGTCGGCCAAGCTCAGTATACCGCTGTCTGTAATGAAAATGGCGGAATTCTTGATGACTGCGTCCTTTACCGATTTGAAGCTCATTTTCTGCTCGTTGTGAATGCATCAAATATTGATAAGGTTTTTGACTGGTTTGAAATCCACCTTGCCGATGAGGTCTCCACTACTGACCGATCTGATGACTATTCTCTTGTCGCGGTACAGGGGCCTCGATCTTGTGAATTGCTGTTGATGGCGGCTAGTGAAGAAACACAGATTTCCTCTCTTCATCGCAACAGACATTGCAAAGCCAATATTGGAGGGGTGGAATTAACGTGCGCAAGAACAGGATACACCGGCGAACTTGGTTATGAACTTTACATTGAGTGCGATGAAGTCGAAAAGGTCTGGACAACTCTTGCTGAGCAAGACGTCGATTTCGAGGTGAAGCCCGTGGGACTCGGCGCCCGGGATACGCTTCGGTTGGAAATGAAGTACTGCCTTTACGGGAACGATATTGATGAAGAGACAAATCCTCTCGAGGCTGGGCTGGGTTGGATCACCAAACTTGACTCAGATGACTTTATCGGTTGTGAACCGTTGAGGCGACTGAAAGCCGATGGGCTAGATAGAAAACTTGTCGGATTTGAGATCAGTGGTCGAGGTATTGCCCGCAAAGGTTATGCGGTAACCGAAAACGGATCGGCCATCGGGCATGTCACCAGCGGGACCCATTCTCCATCATTGGGCAAATCCATTGGAATGGCATACTTGGAATCATCCTATGCATCAGTAGGTAAGGAGCTGACCATCGACTGCCGAGGGAGACAGCTTGAAGCGATCGTAGTTGAAACTCCGTTCTGGAAAAATGGAACAGTCGCTTAAAGTTTTTAGAGAGTAGAAATGGATCGTAAGAAAGAAATTATTGGTATTCTGGTTTTTCTCGTGTCCCTTTTTGTGATGCTGAGTTTGGTGACTTACGATTCTGCCGAAGAACCGACTGTTTCGCCTAACATTGCAATTTCAAACCGTGCTGGCATTATCGGTGTTTATATCGGCCATTTCCTTATTAAGATGGGTGTAGGATATGTTTCATTTATCTTGCCGGTTCTCGGCGCAGTTTGGGGATGGCTCTTTTTCAGCAAGAAAGAAGTTCCCTTCCTTCCGAAACTGACCGTACACGGTCTGCTGTTAGCTCTCATTATCTCCATCTCTTTTGGCCTCTCATCTGTCACCTCACTTTCCGATTATGAAGCATCAGGATTTGTTGGAGCTACACTGGCAAAACTTTTACACGATTTTCTGGGGTCGATAGGGACTGTAATCTTCCTTCTCGCTAGTACTTTTGTTTTAATTCGGGGGTATTTCAACTGGAATTTTTACGATCCGGTGGAAAAATTGGGGGCGCTTATTTCCGGATTGATCAGTGGAGGGAAGAATGCCAAGGAAGAGAAGAGTCTCGACACTCAAAAACGGGAGCACACGTCCAGACTGCTTGAAGGGCTTAAACACCGGCGGGAATCTGAAGAAGAGCTCTCCCGTACAGCAGCGGAGGAAATAGCTGAGCAGAAGGAAGCTCCCAAGCTAGAAAATAAGACAGTGACAACGGAATCGCCCACCGCTGAGCCGGAGGTAACAGATGAGACAGTCCCTGCTGAATCTCCTTCGATTAATGAAAAAGTCGACGATGAAGATGAAAAAGTGACTGAAGCCGCGCGAGAAACTGAACAATCTTCAATTGCTGACGATTCCTCTGGTGATTATACCATTGAGGAAGAAGTGATCGAACAGGAGATCGACTTTGACGCGAAAGTCGAATCGGCACCGAAGCGGTCTTATCAATTACCTTCCGTCGATTATCTCGATCATCGAGAAGAAGTGGCTCCAAGTGCTTCAGACAGCGAATTGGTGGAAAAAGCAGATTTTCTTACTCAATCCCTTTCCACGTTCGGAGTGGAAGGAAACGTGGTTAACATCGCGCCCGGCCCCGTCATTACGCTCTTTGAGGTTGAGCCAGCGGAGGGTGTTCGTGTGAATAAGTTCGTCCAGCTTTCGGACGATCTTGCACGTGTCATGAAGGCGCCTCGTGTTCGGGTGATCGCGCCTATTCCCGGCAAGTCATCAGTAGGGATCGAGATCCCAAATGAGAACCCGTCAGTGGTATATATGCGATCGGTGATCAATTCGGGAAAATTTGTGTCATCAACTTCCAAACTGACAGTGGCGCTGGGCAAAACAACGAGTGGAGAAAATTTCGTTATCGAACTAGACAAACTGCCCCATCTACTTATCGCGGGAACTACAGGATCAGGTAAGTCGGTCTGCATTAACACCATTATTTCGTCTCTCCTCTATCGCTCCACACCGGAAGAAGTGAGGTTCATTCTCATCGATCCGAAAAAACTGGAAATGGCCGCATACCGATCTCTGGAGAAGCATCATCTCATTACGGCGGAGGACATTGATGAATACGTGGTAACAACACCTGAGAATGCGGTCCTCGCCCTACGGGCAGCCGAAAAGGAGATGAGCCGCCGCTACGATGTTCTTGCTGAGGCCGTGGTGAGAAATATTCACGAATTCAGGGAAAAAGCAGAGAAGGACGACTCACTTGAAACGATGCCTTACATTGTTGTAATCATCGATGAACTGGCCGATCTCATGCTCCGAGCACCCAAGGAGGTTGAGCAGTCCATCGCCCGCCTTGCGCAGATGGCAAGAGCAGTGGGAATTCACCTCGTCCTTGCAACACAACGGCCGTCGGTTGATGTTATTACCGGCGTCATCAAGGCGAACTTTCCGGCGAGGATAGCTTTTCAGGTCGCTACAAAAATTGATTCCAGAACCATCATTGACATTAACGGTGCAGAAAAACTTCTCGGCCGTGGCGACATGCTCTTCCTCCCGCCGGGCTCGTCAGACCCGACACGGCTTCATAACTCGTTCGTTACCCTTGAAGAGATTACAAAGATCGTCTCCCACGTGGAATCTCAACCAACGGCGGATGGTATTCAACTGCAGGGTACCAAGACACAGATTGGCATTGACGGTGAATTTTCAGAGGGGAGTGAGGTACAGGACGAACTGCTGCCCCAGGCCATTCGTCTTGTGGTCACGCATCAGCAGGGATCCATTTCTCTTTTGCAGCGGAGGTTCAGTGTCGGCTATTCCAGAGCCGCTCGTCTTATTGATCAGATGGAACAACTGGGCATCGTTGGTCCATTTACGGGCAGCAAGGCGAGACAGGTTCTGGTGGATGAGTCTTATCTTCAGGTCCTCGATGACGAGGAGCAGTCCTGAACAGTAGATTGAAATGTTGAAATATGGATCTCGAATTATCGCAGGGCTAGCCCTTTTTGTGGCGGCGTTGGCTTCCGAGTATGATGAGGAAATTCTCTATGACATTTCCGGAACTGTTCTGGACAAAAAAGGACACACATTTGAGGTGCGATGGTTTTATCGCTTGGACGAAGAGTCATGGAAAGGGGAAGGGACACTAAAAATATTTGGGAAAGATTATCTAAGTCTCGACTTGCCTTTCATGGAAGTGCTCATTCAGAAGTCTATAATGAGTGTAAAATACCCAGAAGAAAATCAGGTATTAATCGACTATTTTAATCGTCGAGATTCATCAAATCTGTTTGCCGTTTTGTTGAGTGAATTCGACGGCTTTATTGTTGAAGACATCTCCGCTAGCGAAGAGAAAGTTGAATTGACGCTACTGCCTGAAACACCAGTGGGGTTCGACAGACTGGAGATAACCGTTGATGACAATTCATTGATGCCAAAAAATATTCATGCGGTTTCGGGAGAGGAGATGGAAGTTAATGTGGATGTACTGTCTGTGGGGCCTCTTGAGGACCGGGAGATGCTCAAGGTCGCTCGGCTCGAAGCTGGCGAAATCATTGACCTTCGGGAATAGATGAAAAAAGTGTTCATTGGCATCCTGTTTAGCGCGAGCGGGCTTTACCTTGCATTTCGCCAAATGGACATGGACGATCTTAGGTCTGCATTTTCGGGGGTGGATCTGGTGATGATAGCTATCGCTTCAGCTATACTTGTGTTCAGCGTATGGATACGAGCACTGCGTTGGCGCATAATCCTCGGCCCAATCAAAGATGTGGAGACACACCCTCTTTTCGGTGCTACCATGATCGGCTATTTCGGAAACTCGGTTCTTCCGCTGCGATTGGGTGAGTTCATGCGTGCCTTTGCCTTGAGCCGCGGCGGTCATTCAGTGAGTGCTTCAGCCGCGTTTGGAACGCTCATTGTCGAACGAATGCTTGATATGATCGGAATCATGGTTTTGATTCTAGTGCTTTTTTCTTCGTATCCTATACCATCATGGTTGGCAAACAGCGGACTGATACTTTCGGGAATTGTCATTCTCCTGTCAGCAATTCTTTTCTGGGTGTCGTTTTCCCATGAAGAGTGGGTATTGAGAATCGAGCGGCTGTCCTTACTCCAAAAAGGGATAGGTCGCAAAGTTAAAAAAATCTTTCATTACTTTATCGAGGGGATTGCTTCTTTTAGAAAGGTAAAGCATTCTTGGCGGTTGGTTTTCTATTCGTTTTCACTCTGGGCGATGTACTGGTTCATCGCATGGCTGTCGGCACAGGCGCTCGATATTGAAATGTCACTGATCCAGCTGGGTATAGTCATGGTTTCTGTCACCATGGTGATTATACTTCCATCAGCGCCTGGATTCATCGGCACGTATCACGCCGGTGCTGTGCTGGTACTTGTGGAAGTCTTCAACATTGATCAGGCGCCAGCACAGGCTTACGCGATCATCAATCATGCCATTGGTTTTTTCCCTCTTGTAATCATTGGGGCGCTCTATTTTTTCCGTAGTTCACTCAAACTGCGCGAAGTGAGATCTATGGAACTTTCACCAAACGGATGAAGAAAGGCGCTATCTTCCTCGACCGAGATGGAACGCTCAATCCTGATCCCGGCTATATTTCTTCGCCTGCTGATTTCGAACTTTACGATAGTACACTCCTAGCTCTCGCCATGTTGATGAAGACTGATCTACCCCTCATAATGGTTACGAATCAATCGGGGATAGGGCGCGGGATTATTGAGCAGGCGGCGCTGGCTCAAATTCATGAGAAACTAGATCAGAATCTTTCAACTGTCGACGTTTTTCTAACAGGAAAGTACTATTGCCCACATGTGCCCGAGGATCATTGTGGATGCAGGAAACCAAAAAGTGATCTCTTCCTGCAAGCGAAAAAGGACCACGATCTTGATCTTTCAGCATCGTATTTGATCGGTGATTCACTGTGTGATGTCAATGCGGCTGAAGCGATTGACGTTTACTCGATTCTGGTCCGAACTGGCAACGGCATAGAAACAGAAGCCAAATTGAATCAGGATGGAGTTACTGTGGATTATATTGGTGATTCTCTCCTTGACTGTGCAAATCATCTCCTTGCTCTTGAGGTATCTGCGTGAAGGTTGCGGTACTCATGGGCGGGAATTCGGCAGAACGTGAGGTGTCGCTCCACAGCGGGAGAGCTGTAGTAAGTGCGCTGAGGTCGGCATCAGTCGATGTGTTTGACTGCATCTACGATGGTGACATAAGGGACTACCTTACACAACTCGCTAAAGCGGATGTGGTTTTCGTGGCGCTGCACGGTGGAGAAGGTGAGAACGGTGAAGTTCAACAAGTATTCGATGAAGAAGGACTTCTCTATACAGGCTCCGGTTCGGAAGCATCTGCTCTTGCCATGGATAAGAATGCTTCAAAACAGTTGATGATTGAGAATGAACTCCCTACACCTGAATGGCTTTTCTTTGAAAACGATGATTGGGCTAATGTCGGTGCCAAAAATGACCTTGTCTATCCACTCGTAGTAAAACCAAACGGCGAAGGGAGTACAGTTGGACTCTCCATCGTCCGTTCAGCAGCTGATCTCGTCCCCGCCATAGAGAAAGCAAACGAGTGCAAAAGCGGCATTATCCTGGAAGAATATATTCCGGGGCGTGAACTTACTGTTGGCATACTGGGGGATGAAGCACTTCCCTGTGTAGAGATAATTCCTACCCATGATCACTACGATTATGAATGCAAGTATACCAGTGGCATGTCAAATTATATCTGTCCTGCTGGTCTCCCAGCGGCCCTTGCCAGCCAGCTTTCACAAACATCCCTGGCGATGCACGATATACTTGGCTGTCGTCACTACAGTCGCGCTGACTTTCGTCTATCGCCGGAGAATAGTTTCTACTTTCTTGAAGTGAACACGCTTCCAGGTCTGACAGATACAAGTCTCGTTCCGAAAGCCGCCGAAGTGCTCGGAATCTCATTCAAAGAGCTGATAGTTAAGCTTTGCGGGATGGCTTTGAATGGCAGATAAACATAGAGAGAACCACTGGCTGGCGGTCTACACAAAACCTCGGCATGAAAAGACGGCTGAAAGTGAGCTGTCAAAAAAGGGGATCGAATCCTATCTTCCGCTGGTTAAACGTCAGCGGTTCTGGAAAGACCGCAAGAAGTGGGTCTGGATGCCTCTCTTCAGAAGTTACCTTTTTGTCCGTATTCCACTTAATGAGACGCTCTATGTTTTACAGACTCATGGTATCCACCATATTGTGAAACTGGGTGGAAAGGTTGCTATTGTGCCGGGTGAGCAGATCGAAGCGGTACGGAAAATGCTGGAGGGGGGGTATGTGCCGGATGCTCACGATTATTTTGATGTCGGCGATGAAGTGGAAATCGGTGGCGGGCCGCTGGTGGGACTGCAGGGGATCCTGGTACGAAAGGATGGAGAAACCCGATTTGTCGTTCGTGTTGACGGGATTCAACAGGCTATCTCCGTTCATATCGATGCAGAGATGCTCAAACCGGTAAAATATCCTTGAACCTCAAACTTTACAATACGCTGACCGGAAGTTTGGAAACATTCAAATCGCTTAAGAAGGGGACGGTTCGAATGTACACATGCGGCCCTACCGTTTATGATGTCCCTCATGTTGGGAACTACCGTGCTTTCCTCTTTTTTGATTTGGTGAAGCGTTACCTGTGGTTCCTCGGCTACGAGGTCAAGCACGTCATGAATATTACCGATGTGGACGACAAGATTATTGCGAAATGTGTTAAGGAAAATGTTTCCCTGGAGACGCTCACCGCCAAGTTTACAGATGTTTTCAAGACTGATGCTGAGGTGCTCGGAATCGAGCTTCCAGAGCTTCTGCCCAAAGCGACCGAACATATCAAAGAAATGATAGACCTCATCAAGGTCCTCATTAACAACAATAATGCCTACAAAACTGATGACGGTTCAGTCTTCTTCAAGATCGATTCTTTTGACGACTATGGCAGCTTGTCAGAAATTGAACTGGATCATCTCGCCAGTACAGAACGTGTTGCGGATGATGAATATGGAAAGGAAAATCCTCAAGACTTCGCACTCTGGAAAAAATGGAAAGAGCAGGATGGAGAGATTGGTTGGGATTCGCCGTGGGGGCGCGGACGTCCTGGATGGCATATCGAATGTTCCGCCATGTCCATGAAATATCTCGGAGAGGAATTCGACATTCATTGTGGCGGTGTTGACCTGCTGTTCCCTCATCATGAGAACGAAATTGCACAAAGTGTTTGCGGCACAGGAAAAAGTTTTGTTCAGACCTGGCTTCACTGCGATCACCTTCTTGTTGATGGAGCAAAGATGAGCAAGTCACTAGGAAACTTTTATACGTTAAACGATGTCATGGAAAGAGGACACTCGGCTATGGCGCTCCGCTATCTGCTTACCTCTTCTCACTATCGTCAGAAAGTGGACCTCACCAACGAACATCTCTATTCGGCAGGCCAAGCCGTCCAGCGACTTCAGGACTTCAGGCGACGTCTTGTAGAGGCTGCCGGCAAAGTAACGAGCCATCAGGCTGAATCACCCGTGCTGGCTGACTTTTCATCTGCAATGAAACAAGACTTGAATGTTTCTGAAGGGCTCGCTGTTGTTTTCGATTGGATTCGTGAAACAAACAGGAAGATCGATTCACAGAATATGTCACCCAATGAGGCTGCGGCTGGTCTTATTGCACTTGAGCGCATCGATTCTGTCCTTTCAGTTCTAACTGACGATTTGATACAGATTACTGATGAAGAGCAGGCGCTCGTTAGTGAAAGAGAAGTGGCCCGGAAAGCTAAGAATTGGTCTCGTTCAGACGAAATCCGGGATATTTTCCGAACAAAAGGATATGAACTCGAAGACACTCCAAAGGGGACGGTAGTGAAGAGAATTTATAAGACTACTGCGGAAAGTTAACTTTATGAACTTTCCGCCACAAAATTATTTGAATTAAAAATATATCTAGCTAATTTTCGGGGCTGTGCAAAATGTGTGCCATCGAAGATACCTTACCTCCAACTGCCCATCTGATGTGGTTCAGGAAGCAGAGCTGTGTAATAAAGGCGTACCTCAGGATATCGCCACCGTAGCTCAGTTGGTAGAGCAGCTGATTTGTAATCAGCCGGTCGGGGGTTCAAGTCCCTCCGGTGGCTCGTTCATCGGATAGCGTGTTTTTTCTTGGCGGAGAGGTAGGAATAGGGCGATAAGGAGTATAATTGTGGGTTCGAGTCCAGCAAGTCTGAATTGCAACGACAAATATCAGTCGATCACTAGCGACTCTCACGGAAATCTGGGGAGATGGCAGAGCGGTCAAATGCACCAGACTGTAAATCTGGCGGCGGAAGCCTTCGGTGGTTCGAATCCATCTCTCCCCACAAAATTTGAAAGCGACCGGAAAAGCCGGACAACTGAACACAGCGAAAACAATGCGGTGGTAGCTCAGTTGGTAGAGCATCAGCCTTCCAAGCTGAGGGTCGCGGGTTCGATCCCCGTCCGCCGCTCGGATTCATCTGTCTGCAGCGCTTGGGCAAGAAGTTTTAGAATTGCCTACGTAGCTCAGTCGGTAGAGCACGTCCTTGGTAAGGACGAGGTCACCGGTTCAATCCCGGTCGTAGGCTCGACTCTCATCTGTCAATCAAAATAGGAGATATTCTGATGGCGAAGGAGAAATTTGACAGGACGAAG
>CEUZ01085398.1_pt1 | contig 33417 bp, 33 predicted proteins | sample 361511 | NCBI WGS metagenome assembly CEUZ01 (sample SAMEA2622822, study PRJEB7988) | marine metagenome | biome: marine biome (ENVO:00000447); feature: surface water layer (ENVO:00002042); material: "saline water (ENVO:00002010), including plankton (ENVO:xxxxxxxx)" | depth 5 m | reverse complement strand
CCTCAGAAAATGCGAAATATGAATCTCCATGATCACCTAAAATATAAATGTCTGTATTATCATATAATCTCAAAATTTTTAAACGATCTATAACTTTTCCCAATAGGTATGAAGTTTCCTTAAAACACTCCAATCTACCAACTATACCAGGCGATGCAAGGCTAAAATGATCATCATATGCTTGAAAAAATGCAGCAAAATTATCTTTTTTATTTAACTCAATAAAATTAATCAGAGAGTTAAAATTGTCCTTTTTTGTTTTAGAAATATTGATTTGTTTAATAGGACAACCCCAAATTGGCCCAATTCTATCATTAGTATTACCATCAATCATATCGTAATAAACGGTTCTTGAATATTCTTTATTTGGAGAAAAAAATGCACCTGTCTTATATCCGTAATTATTAAGAATATAATATAAACTATCACTGTAATTATTAGTAGCGGTTGTCTCATTTAAAGGGTTTTGCCAATGATAAATTTTATTATGATGATATGACATATCTGTACCCATTATAGTTGCAACTGTTGAAGTCCAAGTTGCATTACCTACATTAATACATTTATGAAATGTAGTTGCGTCATTAGCTAATTCCAGCAATTCATCCATTCTATATTTTGTAGGTATATGTCTACCAAACAATCTGTCATACCTAAGACTTTCAATCATGAGAATAATTATGTTTTTTCTTATTTTTGGTTTCTTATCCATACATTTTCTTTAAAAAATATTTAATCTTAATCTAAATCTATTCTTTTAATTACCGTATCTTTTTCTATATCTCTTTTTGCTCTTTTGCCAATTACTTTATCTAATTCTATAGGTAGAAAACCACTGCCAGGTCTTTTAAAACAAAGCATATCAACAGTAATAACCTGACCTATTTTTATCATTTTATTAGTCACAATACTTTTACGGGCAAATTGTGATACTTTTCTTTCATTATCTGATATTTTCTTATCTGAATTGCCTATTGCAATCTCAACATTTCTTATACTTTTTACTAAATTAGAAAATTCTTTTATCGTGATGGATGCTTTGTGATCAGGCCCTGGCAGTTTATTATCTAATGTTACATGTTTTTCAATTACTTTTGCACCCATTGCAACTGCTGCTATTGCACATTCATTTCCCATCGTATGATCTGAAAATCCTACAGGATATTTAAATTTTTCTTTTAGTTTCAACATAACTGAAAGGTTTACTGATTTCATCGGAGTAGGATATCTTGATATACAATGTAAAATAGTTATATCTTTTTCAAAATTTTTATTAAATAAATTTAGAGAAACTTCTATTTCATCGAAAGTTGCAAAACCAGTTGATAATAAAATAGGTTTGTTTATTTTTGATATATAATTAATTATATCAACTGAAAATATTTCTCCAGACCCAATTTTAAAATATGGTAAATCAAAATTTGTATTTAAAAATTTTATACTTTCTAAATCAAATGCTGAACAAAGATATGTGATATTATTTTCTTTACATTTTTCATACAACAATTTATGTGTTTCAAATGAAAATTGATATTTTTTACCCATTTCTAAAGGGTTTTTTAGTGTCACATTTTTCTTTTGATATTCAACAAAGAATGCACTTTTAGAATATAACTTTTCAGGAATCGCCAATTGAAATTTTATTGCATCTACACCTATTTCTGATAATTTTTGAATATATTCAATTGCTAAATCAACAGATCCATTATGATTCGGCCCAACTTCAGCAATAATATATGTTTTCATTTTTCTATTTTTTATAAAAACTATCGTTCATAATTAGATGTATATCATTTGATGAACTAATATTTTTCATATATCAATAAATTCTTTTTTCACTTCTTTTGGTAATGGAAGTTCTATCAATACATCAAGGATTCTATTAATAGCATTACCTATACCATATGGATTCTTAACAGTTTTCAATTTTTCTTGGAATTCCTTGCTGTAGAGTTTATTAATTGCATTTGTTATAGATTTTTGTTTAGGAATACAATCGATTACACTTTTTGCCTTTAACCTTCCCTTTTGCCTGTCCCCAATATTTATTGCCCCTATCTTAAATGTAGGTGCTTCAGCTAAACCACTGGATGAGTTTCCAACTAAACCATCAACATATTGTAATGTAGACAAATAATTCAATTGCCCTAGGGATGGAAACACTGCAGTTGTATCAGCATGTTTTTTAGCAAACGAATCAATTAGTTTTTTAATAATTCTACCATCTGTGTCTGCATTTGGGTATGTAAATATGATTTGGGTATTATTCAACCTTTCCAAAGCTTTTAAGAGTTCAATACATTGGTCTTTTGCAGTTTTTTTCTCCAATGTAACTGGATGAAAAGTGACCAATAAATTTTTAGTACTAAATTTAAACCCGATTCTTTTTTCTAATTCGGATTTGGTTAACAGCGGAGTTTTCATTATGTTGTCTACACCTAGCCCCCCCACCAAAAAAACACGTTTTGAATCTTCTCCTAATTGGATAACCCGTCTTTTATATTCATCAGCTGCCACAAAATGCCACCAAGACATTTTAGTAATGGAATGTCGAATGGCTTCATCGAATGCACCAGTAGTGGTTTCTCCTCCGCTAATATGTGCAATGGGTATTTTTGAAACATGAGCACAGAATGCAGCTGAAAATAATTCAAAACGGTCACCTAAAAGAATTACAATATCAGGTTTAAGGTCTGTATATGCATCCGCAAATCCAATCATTGCAAGTCCAGTAGATTTTGATATAGCACTAGGTGTGTCAGCAGAAAGCAGCATTTCAATTTTCTTGTTTATATGAAATCCATCTTTTTCTATTTCTTTGTATGTAAAACCAAATTCTGGGGAAAGATGCATGCCTGTTGCAATTATTTGTAGCTCAATTTTGGGCTCTTTCTGTATATCTTTCATAAGCCAAAATAATAGACCATATTCAGCACGGGAGCCAGTAACAACACAAATTTTACGACGCTTCATATAATCTTATCATTTTTTCAATTACTGTAATAAAAACTTCTTAATCATTCTTAGTTCTTATAAACTGACTTTAGCTTGGATATATCAAGTATAAACTTTTCTTTATTACCCTGAGGTTCTTTATTAATTGTAGAATTTTCATCGCCATATTTATCAATTAATCCCTGTGCTAATTCCAAGAATGATATATTACGATCTCCAACATTGTAAGTGCCATATATTATATCCTCTTGAATAAAAAATTCAACTTTTTTTACCAGCTTATCAACATTAATAAAATTGCTGGTTCGCTCACCATCACCATATACCGTGATTGTATTAGTGTCTTTTAGCTCCTTTAGCATTACAGGTATTATGCGATCAGTGCGCATATTTTTACCATGGACTTGTGAAATTCTTAAATGGACAATACTTATATTTTCATTCCTTAATAAAAAGTCAATCATTACTTCAGAGCAATATTTTGATAGACCATATATGCAATCAGGATTTTTCTGGGGTTTCGGGAGAGAATCTTCTGAAAAATTCCCACTGATATTCGGATATACCGCCATTGAGGAAAAATTGATAAAAATCTTTGGTTTAACTGATTTAGCAATATTAATCACATTTTCAATAATTAAAATATTTTCATTTAACAATCTAACATCATTGATCTTGTCAGATGATGCCATTGCAGAAGCCAAATGAATAATAGCATCAATTTTTTGCTGTTTGGATAAATCTTTTATTAATTTATTGACTGCTGAAACATTAGTTAGATTTACAGAAAATGAGTTTTTCCGTTCAATATAATCGGAAGAATGAAAGACTTGAAAAACTTTATGTTCTGAATTTAATTTTTTGTGCAGGTGAGAACCAATAAATCCGCCAGCACCAGTCAGTAAAATATTCATAATTTATAACGCTTATATTGATCAAAAGGAATATACTGATTGTCAAAGTACCTGATAACGACTCCCTCTTTTTCCTTGTACTGACCTTTAGTTTCAGCAGCGCTGAGGTTTTTTATCACCGCTTCGACTTCATTTACACCAAACAGAGCGCGGATCGGGGTGGTCCCCGAAAATCGGGGATTGATTTCAAATACAACAGGTCCACGTTCTGTAAGTCTGAGCTGAAAGTTGATGGGCCCATAGGGCTTGAGAGATAAAGTTAATTTTCTAATGTATGCATCAATTTCATCCGTTTTTTCACAAAAGGCCTGTTGGGTATTCCCGTTTTTGAGAGTCCGTCTGAGAGAAATTATAGTTATAATCTCATGGTCTATGCAGGTTGCACCACAAGTATATTCCTGATTTAGATCTCCAAGGTATTCCTGAATAATAGGTTTATCACATGCCCTAAGAGCCACATTTAATTCTTTCTTATTCTTTACCAGAAACACATTTTCAGATGTGTGTCCAAATCTTGGCTTAATAATGTAAGGAAAAGGATTAGACTGTGTGAAATTTTCTACAGTCTCTGGAAGGGATGAATGGGGGTAATTAAAGTTATTATTTTTTAGGTAATTGACTGTTTCCCATTTATCATGGCCTATTCTAACAACTTCTTCAGAGCTAACTAACAGAGTCGCGCTTGTTTGCTTTTCAATATTTGATTTATTTCTAGCCAATATAGGTATTTCGAAATCAAGCCCTGGCAAAACAAGGTCAATATTTTCCTGATTTATTACATCGATTAAAGCATCAATCCATTGTACTTCACTTATTTCATGTTTCAGGATATCGGGCAAAATAAATCCTTTATCAACCCAGTACAAACCAACAGCAGAAGGAAAATAATCCGTTCCTGTTACATAACATTTCAACGTTGAATGCTGAATTGATTTTAGTATTCCCTGTCCCAATAGAGAACCTACACCCGTAACAAGAACACGAATCATTTGCGCTGCTTGTTCCTGTAATAGTCCACACAAATCTTTGGATAGTCCATTTTATTCATTTGTTCGATCACAATATCAATATCATACAATAATGAACGAAAATCTATATTATTAGATTTAGTATCATAAATCATATAATTTATTTCATTAATAAATTGTCTATTTTGCCCAACACTTCCTGGATTATATAAAACGTATCCATTTGATTCTATTTTAAACTGCTGGTGGGAATGACCAATAAAATAATTATTTTCTAGATTAATAATACTATCATGATAAATATAGCGCTCCTCAATGGTGTGACATAATAGATAATCTTTTATTTTTGATTCTTTTTTGTATTCCTTAAGAAGCAATTTTTCTTCAAAATTATCATAGCAAAAACTAAAAAACTCTTGAACTAAAAAATGCTTTGCATCACATTTACCATCAATAAAATAATCTTCGTGGTTGCCTTTGATTTTAATACAGTTTCCCAGTTCCGCAATAAACTGGACACATTCATTACTCCAAGGTCCATAGTTTACAACATCCCCTAAACATATATATTGGTCAACCTTTTTTGCATCATTAACCATCAGCTCTAAAGCTGGTAAATTTCCATGAACATCACCAAAAACGACTATTTTCATTGGTCTAGTATTTAGTTAAACTGATTTAAATATGTCTGGATATAAAAAAATAATAAGAGTACTATTTTGGTTTATATAAACAAAGTCATCCATCAATTGAAAGACGATGATCTTTCCACCTTTTCAGTTGTTTTTGTCCTGCATTAATTTCAAGAATATCAGGCTTCTCCTTCACTAGTGCAATAACATCCAATAGAGAAAAAGTACTGCCTGGCTTATACAGTTCTGCAAACACTGTTTTTATAAATTCATAGTCTTCGGGGTAATCAATTGAGGTTTTTAGAGACCCAAAATGATATTCTTTCCCTGAATCAATGGCATTTATTTTTAATTTATCATCTGATAAAAAATATTTTAACCATACTTCAGTATCATGTACAGTCTTATTATTAATTACTTTTCCTAGGGCATTGGTTTGAACAACATAACAATTAAAAGGCAAATCCTTTTTTGTATTATCATACATAGTTAAGTGAACAGGTTTTTTTAAATATTCTATAACGACTCGATCTACCAAAGTAGGGTCGATTAAAGGGCAGTCTGCTGTAATGTTCGCAAAAAAAGGGAGGGTATATTTTTTAGCGGCTTCAAATAGTCTTTGCAACACATCATCCTCACTTCCCCTAAAGCAGTGAATATTCTCTTGTTCGGCAATATTCTGTAATGGATCATCCTGGGGATTGATGGACGTGCAGATAATTATTTTGTTGATGGTCTCGGCACGTTTTAATCTATCCAGCATATGCACAATAAGGGGCTTCCCAGCCACTTCCAGGAGAATCTTTTTCGGAAGCCTGGTAGACTTCAGCCGGGCTGTTATGAGAAATGCTGTTTTCATTAACTATTTAAGCAGAATACTCGGCTTTACCTATAATGAGGTCACAAACCATCAACATCCAAATTTGGTGGGTGTTCTCCACAATGTTATAGGCGTGACTATCCAGCCAAAAATTAATACTACCTTCCTGTTTAAGAGGGTTATCAATATCAAACCCGGTAAATGTAACTACATCCATTTCTAATCTTATAGCTGTCTGGGCTGCGTTGACCATATTTGGTGAACTGCCACTGGAACTTATGAGAACAATAAGATCGCCACTATCTCCATAGAATTCAACCGCTTTAGCTACCCAAGATTCATAGCCGTAGTCATTGGCAAAGCAAGTAATTAGGTCCGCATCATTGAAATTGATAGTACGAATTCCTCCCTGTTTAGTGAAGTCTACTGCAACATGACTAGCGATTGCAGCGCTCCCGCCATTCCCGGCTATGATTACTTTTTTACCATTCTCTTTTATTCTCAACAGTATTTCTTTCATTTTTATTAACTCATGAGAAACATCTGTTTCAAAAAGCGAACTCTTGTATCGGTTTAAATAGTCTTTTATAAAAGTAAGATCGTCCATTATTAACTATCCTTTTTTTTGAATGAATAAATTTTATCAATTATTTTCATAAGCTTCAACGCATCTGCCGAATTACCAATAGCAACTGACCTATTGGATTGAATAGCAGAAAAAAACTCTACCGCTTCTGAACGCCAGGATTCATCGGTATGGTAGGTTATATCTTCTTCATCTTCCCAAGTTGCAGCCGGCGCTATAGTCCGATTCTTTGTTATAGTCAGGATTTCATCGCCATAAGAATTAGATGACGTTTTTAGACCATTTAATATTAAGTAGCCTTTTTCAAGAAAAACTTCCAGAGAAAACAAGTGACGCCATTGAGTCATTGTTGAATGCAAGGATGCTGCAAGACCCGTTTCAGAATTTTCCAGAGTAGCAAAGACATTGTCCTCTACATTCAAATTCCAGTAGAGATTTGAAACTGATGCGTGAACAGTATCAAAGTCACCACCAAGATGTAAAAAAAGATCTATCATATGAATTCCTTGATCGATTAAAATACCACCCCCGGCATATTTTCTTTTTGCTCTCCAATTATCATAGTATTTTTCATCAACACTTTTCCCATATCGTCCCCTCATCCATAGCACTTTACCAAACTCTCTTTCATCAATCAGTTTTTTCATTTTCTTTATGCTATCATGATGTCGATGATTAAAGCCATACATCAATACTTTATTGGCTTCTTTTTCAACTACCTGGATTTCATCCACGTCTTTTGCCGTAAAAGCCGGAGGTTTTTCGCAGAAAACATGCTTCCCAGCTTTAAGGGATTGGATAGTCAGAGGTTTATTCAGATAATTGGGCGTACAAATAAAAATGGCATCAATTTCAGGATTATTTATAATCTGATCTGACGTTTCTGCTATATCAATATAAGCTTCAATATTAGCTGAATCATAAGCAGATATGACCTGAACTCCTTTTATGGCATCCGTCGCAGAATGGCGGATTTTACCCATCTTGCCATAGCCAATTATACCCACTTTAATCATTACTTAACTCACTCATTAAACTATTAAGTGCTTTTCGGCAACCAAAAAGAAAGGAATCCGTATAACCAGCTATGTGGGGGGACATATAGAACTTATCAGGATGAAACTTTTTTAATTTTCCAATATATGGTTCTTGCCAAAACACATCAAAAGCGGCGCGTAGACGACCTGAACTAATTTCGGAAAATAATGCATCTTCATCAACAATAGATCCTCTGGCAGTATTGACCAAAATAGCACCATCTTTCATACCGGCAAGCTTTTCCCGGTTAAAGAAAGCTTCATTTTCATCAATTTTTGGAATATGGAGTGTTATACAATCAGCCTGTCTAATCAATTCTGGTAAATCTGATTCATTATTGTTAAGAATATCAAATGTTAATACCTGCATAATCGGCTGCATATATTTCACTACTCGCTGCCCAATGTTTCCTGTACCAATCACCAACACTATTTTTTTCGCCAATTCCGGCCGATCATATTTATACCAAGGATCTAAAGTGCCCACATAGCCATACAACATGCGGAATATAAGATGACAGGTAAAGACGGCCGTTTCATTAAAAATACTATCTACTGTTTCCTGTGAAGGATATTTAATTATAATACCTTTTTCTAAAGCATCTTTTTCAGGAACATTATCCTTTCCAATGCCGGCCCGAAAAATGCCCTTTAAATTAGGAAACTCATCCAAAACTAAAGGTTTACTCCCTAACAAAGCAATTTCAGCTTGAATTTTATCTTCAGTAAAAATCAACCCATCGTCATACCCGTCAAGGGTGGATGTGTTTTTCCAAACTAAAAATTTATATTTCATTCTGAAAGTATTCCGAAATCCAATTTTTTAACTTTAAATAATTTTTAACAGGGGCTTTAAATACTTGTCCGTAGCCCTTGCATAGGATTAATCGTAATTCTTTCCCCACATTTTTTTTATCTTTTGCGAGTACATTACAAAATTTTTCAATATCAATATTTTTTATATTATACCCTTCCCATATTTTCTCCAATAATTCTCTAATTTCATTTCGGATTTCAGGTTTAAGTAATTCCATTTTTACCGATATATAATTTGCCATATCCATACCAAAACTCACTGCAATACCATGGGGAATAGTATAATTTGTTAACGACTCAATCGCATGCCCAAACGAATGACCATAATTAAAAACTTGTCGTTCGTTTTGATCAAATTCATCAATTTCGATATAACTTTTTTTGATTTCCAAGCTTTTGGAAATCATATTTGCCAATACAGTTTTATTAGATAGTGCGGGTGTATAATTCTGTTTGTATTTTTTAAAATCCTCTTCACTGGATACCACAAAATAATGGCTCATTTCACCCAGTCCGGATTGCAAATCTGCAGAGGATAAGGTATCCAGAAAATTAAGATCGATATAGATCCTGTTTGGTGGGTAGAAACCGCCTACCTGGTTCTTGTATGCACCAAAATTGATGGATGTCTTGCTACCGATGCAACTATCCCCCTGGGCCAACAATGTGGTGGGGAAAAAGATCCACTCCACTCCGCGGTACATGATAGATGCTATAAACGCAGTGATATCCTGGGTTATACCGCCGCCAATACCGATGAGCCTATGGTTCTTCCGAAAACCACCTGAAATCAGTTTATTGATGATGGGAATAAGACCTTCATAGCTTTTCTGTTTTTCATGGGCCACAATATCAATCAGAAAATTGGTTTCCGGGATAGCCGCAGTAATTGAAGAATAAATCTCCTTGATCTTCTCATCAATGATGACCACGTCACCGTCCCTGATTTCTTTTTTAAGGATGACAGGGGAATCGTTTATGAAGTTGACTTCATAATCGTGGACAATTGATTTGACCTTAAAATCAAGCACTGGTAAAGCCACCATCTACAATTATATTCTGTCCAGTGATGTAGGTATTGTGGTGGCTGGTTAAAAAGACAACCGTTTTGGCTATCTCACCGGCATCAGCCAGGCGTTTTTGGGGGATAGTATCTATAAGCTCTTCAATTTCTTTATTTCCTAAAATTTTTCTGGTGAGTTCCGTATCCACAAAACCAGGGGAAACAGCATTGACCAGTATATTATGAGGTGCAAGATCAAGGGCTACCGCCTTGGTGAATCCGACCAATCCCCATTTGGTTGTGGAATAGGCGGCCCGCTTGGCTTTGGAAACAATCCCGAAAATAGAAGCGATGTTAACCATTCTGCCATAGCCCTGATTCTGCATGATGTTAGAAACTGCCCGAGTGAGCAAAAAAGGCCCCCGCAGATTTACATTGTTAATCCAGTCCCAGTCATCTTCTGCGATATCTTTGATTGAATCAATTTTATTCACACCGGCATTGTTGATAAGAACATCAATCCTGTCTTGTTTATCTATATGTCCCAGAAATTTTTGAATGGACTCATTCGAAGTAAAATCAAGATGGATATAATCCGTTTTTTCCCCTGTTGATTCCTGGTTCAAACTTTCAAGTTCACTGGTGTTGGTCCCGGTAGCAATAATTTGAGCATTGCACTCCTGAAATAATTCCACAATAGCAGCGCCGATGCCCCGGATACCACCGGTAACAATTACTGTTTTGTTTGAAAAATCAATTTTCATTATTCACTATATCCAAACACCGTACAGGGTGCCCCGTCTGTTTTATCAATTAATAGTGGTGCCACAATCACTTTATTAAAGTTGCCATCAGTATCCAGTTTCATATCTTCAATCAAAAGAATAGGTTCTCCTTTATCGGGATCTAAAAAAGCACAATGTGCTTTTCGGCCTTCTTCCCGATTACTGTAGCTTGAAACAGAAATCAAGTCCATTCCTACACAGCGCAGTTTGGGAAATTTCTTTCGTAAGAATAGGGCCAGATCTGCTGATAAACCAGGAGGGGTCAGCGTGTAGCGGTCCGTACCTCGGTATTTACCATACCCTGTTTTTATCAGCAATAGTTCTGTTGCCAAGTTTCCCAAGCCAGAAAAAAAATCAGGGCCAATAATCTGGCGATCATCAACTTTACCGGACAGATCAATGGTTTCAATATGGTCAAAGTGCCAGTATTCTGTCGGATAGTCATTTATTGTCTTTCCCTCTGGATTAAAATGATAAGGAAAATCAATGTGGGTACCACTATGATTTGGCAATGACAGGTTCATGGTGTTGCAACTATCACCTTTACTGGTTTCTTTATCGGGCGCAAAGTGTATTCCCTTACTATTTGCATAAAGTGGTGTGTTTTCAGATAAAAAATATGATAGATATTTTATCATGCTCTATTTATTTCATTAATAGTTTGATCTAATAGAATCATTGTATTCCTATTAATACTAATTCTTTTTTCAATTGTAGAATTAGAAGGCTTAGCTAATAATTTTATTCCCAAACAATCCAATGCATTAAAATCACATGCCGCTAATGTATTTTTGATATTTTCAAAAGACATGAGACTTTCTTTTTCAAAGTATTGAAAATCTGAATAATTAGCGGGCGGCATATGCAAATCTGACCAGGCACCATAAAGATTATTGTTATTAGATGCTGTACCTGAAAACATCAAGCCACATAAAACACTATGTTGAACTGTATTTTTTATGTGTTTTAATGGGCCTTCGACATTTCTATGTTCAATAACTGACCTACCCCAATTGATAACAATACCAAAGTCTGATCCACATTCTTGATTGGTTCGTCGTACAGCATAAATTTCATCAGAAAGCGATAGAAACCCTTTTTTTGGCTTGGGGTTATTACTATTGTAAGCATCACAATGTTCAATGAGCAATTTAGTGTTCCCCCAATCCCAAGATGCAAGTTCAATCAATGATGAAACAAAACACTCTTTATCTGCAAAAATTTGTTTGTGATTAATAAATGGGGATGAAGCGATGTAAATGGCAATTACACTTTCTTGTCCAAATTGATTCTTCAGATCTTTTACGCATTTGTATGCTATTAAATAGAACTTGATTGCATCTGAACGGCTTTTAGCGTTTTTTGATGCCAGCCCAAAGTAGGGGTCCCTTTCCAAATATCTCATTGTACCCGGCACACAGGTTAGGACATTCTGCCAATGGGGGTCCAAATTTTTTAAAAGCCATTGGTCATCAAAAGGATGCAAACTTTCACCCCAAAAAGGCAGTTCAAGCCCCCTGATTGATGTTAATTTTTTTAGCCTGTTAAAATAGTTTAACTCTGATTCCTTATCCCATGTAAACAGGTTGGGGGAAGTAGCATATGCACCAACAATATATTGACCCAAAGTATTATTGTTATCCATTTAAAAATTGGCCACCAGATACATCAATGCCAGATCCAGTGATATATTGATTTTCTTTGCTAATTAAAAACTCAATAGCTCTGGCAGTATCAACCGGTTTTGCAAGTTTTTTTAATGGTAATTGGTTATTCAGTTCATTTATTTCATTATCTTTTAGACTCCGCCTTAACATGGGAGTTTGTGTCATACTAGGAAATACAGAATTGATAAAAATTCCATAGCTGCTCCATTCAATAGCCAGTTGCCTAACTATTCCACTAATGGCTGCTTTGCTAGCTGTATATTCAATGCCTGAAAATTGACTATAACTCCTAGCTGCCAAAGAACTAATAACGGCTACCTTACCTTTTGTTTTCTTCAAACTCGGGAAGAAGTATTTTAGGACACGAAGTAACCCAGTTACATTTGTATCGAGTACATCATGCCATATTTTTTCATTGAAATCTTCAATTGATTTTTTGGGAGAAGTAATTCCTGCGGAAAAAACCAATGAGTTAATATTTCCATATTTTTTTTGAATATCATGAAAACAGATGTGAACAGATTCATCTGATTTAATATCTACATTCAATGAAACAATTTCAGCCGATTTAACTTTTCTTCTGCCACAGATAATTACCTTATAATTTTTTTTAACTAAATAATTTGCCGTTGCAAGCCCTATCCCTGAAGTACCACCAACGATTAATACTAATTTATTCATCATGACTTTTCAGGGTAAACATGTTCAACGTCCGCACGGCTTACTGCAAGCCGAATGGCTAATTCATCTCCTATTGCAGTAATCTTATGTTTCTGACCTTTCTTAATAAAAACAAAATCACCTTTTTTTACTATTGTTTTCTCACCTTCAATATTCCACTCCCACTTTCCCTTTAATATATACCACCATTCATTCCAGCTAGGATGATAATGTAAGCGATTCCCTTCGCTAGGCATTTGAGCAATCAATGTAGCGCTGTTATTCTCCGTATTGACTAACCTATGGCACCAGGATGAAGATTTAGAATATTTATTAATTAATTTATTCAAATCAACCAATGGTTCATTTTCATGATTGAAGTTACTATAAAATACTCCATCTTTTTTTAAAATTTCAGGGACACTAATTTCAACTCTATCTTTTATTACCTTATAATATTCCGGTTCTTCAAATTCAAATTGCATTTTCATTTTCATTGCAACTTCCGCAAGCCTAAAATCTTCTTCATTATCAATATCAATGGTTGCGAATCCTTTAATAGGATAATAACCAATCTTTCCTTTTCCACCGTGATAAGCAAATCCTAAATCCAGCATATTTTTTTTAAAATTAGAATATTTCCATCCCATTAAAACTGTGGCATATGTTTCCACAGGTGACATGTCCTGTGAAGATATATGCGGCTCAAATATTTCAAAATTAATTGGACTAGATTGATATATTCCCGCAATGTTGTGAGAGATCGTGGAAACCACAGTATCAAAATCATTATCAATCATGAAACTAACAAACCCTTTTATATCATCAATTGAAAGCAATGGTGATGTGGGTAAAATTTGGATCAGGATATCTCCATTAATGTTGTTTATAAAATCAAATGAAAACTGATCATTATTAGCCAAATCAGTGGACAAATTTTCTGGTCTTTTATAAAAACGAGCACCGTATTCTTTCGCAATATTAGAAAATATTTCTGCTTCAGAGTTAACATATACCTCATCAAGAACTCCTGACTTCACTGCGGTCTCAATATTATAACTAATTAATGGCCGACCATTTAACAAGCGTAAATTCTTTTTTGGTACCCGCTTACTCCCCAAACGGGCTGGTATCATTCCAATTATTTTCATTTTATATTTTTCTTAAAAACGAAAATAGTCTTTTTCGTAGTTTTTGCATAATTGATCTAGTACACTTATAGCTTCTTCACTTGCTCCGTTATCAATGGCAAATTGCCTTCTTTTGTCCAGTTCTTCTTCTTCGGTCATGTTTGAATCTGGTGCTTCCCAGCCACATCTTTTATATATAGCAAGTGGTATTCCATCTGATATTTTTTTTCTGGGAACCTTTTGCTTTTTTATTACTTTTCTTGTTTTTCTTGTTATTCTTGATTTCATCAATTTTTCAATCTTTTTCAAATATGGCCATGGATCAAGAACAAAAGGCTCAAATGGTATTGTTAATATTTGACTGTTATATTGATTTTGATATTTATTTTTAAAGGTTTCAGTTAATTCAGTAGTTTTTTGCATTTCATAAATCGCTCTTTCAACTGGGTTAGACCTTAAATATAATTCCTCTTGTCCAAAATTCTTAAAAGGTAACTGATGTTCCCTATATTTAATATACAGATGAAACTGACGTGCAGCTCCAGATGAATCCATATGACGCTCTCTATTCAGTGTTTGTTGAATAAGCATATATAGTGGATGCCTTACTATTTCGATGACTACAACTTTTTTCCCTAGGGCTTTAAATACAGGTTCACAAAATGCCAACAAATTATGCGTCGCAAAATGTAAGATCGGTTTTTCCCTTTTAATAAGTTCCGGAATTACTTCATCACCTTTTACAAATAACCTTTTAAGATAAGTAACAACATTCACGTTACGAAATGCGCTAGAAAGATCACTGGGTCTGAAATTCGTACTGCGGCTCATCATCGTTTCATAAATCACTAGGTCCATTTGAATGCGTATCATTGCTTCAACAGCATCATCTGTTATTTTTTTCAGATATTTTAACGCACAAATGTTTTCCAGTTCAGGTGAGTAGTTCAACAACTCAACACGATTCATGGCAGCAATAATTGCCGTGAACAACGTCTTCCCGCACCCAGGCTGACCATCAACAAGCACAAGGTTCTCAAGAATCATTTTTTCACGAATTAACCGAGGTTCATTTAGTATTAAATCTGACATTAAGTTCACATCTTATTATTCAAATGAATCTGCTTCAATTTTTACAATACAGTAGCAGATTTCACCTTTATGTTCACTTTCATTAATTTCATATTTTGACCATGCCACCATTACCTTGTTTTTACCATAATTGATCATTGAAGGATATGTTACAGCAAAATCAGAACCAGATGGGTGAATAGCATTACTTTCGGGATTTATATTATCTTTAATCTGATCAACAACAATTATCGAATCCCATTGGAATGACAATGACTCAGTACTGCTTATACAAAGTTTATTCCTTTTTCTCCCAAGATTATAACAAACTAATAATGAGTCATTATCCATCAGTAAGCTTGCAGGGGTGTTATAAGATTCAATACTTGAAGGTAAAGGCATTCTCAAACTTTCCCCATTATTCATTAACTCAGATATCCAGAGTGTACCTGTTTTTGTTCTCGCAATCATAACAATATTCCCTTCTGTAAATTCAATAATAGAAGGTTCTGCTATTGGTATAGCAATGGGATCGCTGGCATATAATTCCCAGGTATTGCCATCATCGATTGATTTGAATACGCCCAACTGGTTTGCCGCAGTATTATAAACGGGAAGTAATAGATGGCCGTTCTTAAGACACAAACCATTGGACTTGCATGCGTAGTCAGTTGATAGTAAAAAAGGTTTTGACCACGATTGGCCAAAATCTGAAGAATATCTATAGTATGTACCCAAAAATCCCTTTTTCTCACCATGGAGTCTTGGAGTAAACTTTCTCGCGTTAGAATAAAACAAGTATATTTTATTTCCAGACAGAATAAAGGCCGGGTCAAAATCGGAAACTCCCATTGTGTTTTGAATAATTTCCGGCTCAGTCCAATTAACCCCATCAAAACGTGATGTGAGGATCCTCTGGTAAGGATGTATTTCCCAAGGCCCTGAAAACCACGCAGCTAAATAATTACCATCGTTAATATTTACCAAGTTTGGTGCGTGGTTAAAATTATAAACGTATTCTTCTGTATATGGATTTTTGATAGTCGGTGAATAAACTACCCCAGTATGAATAATAGTCATTTTTTTAGAAACAAGTACCTTACGGTCATGTAATGGGGCATACTCTATATGGTTTTCCATTTATATCCGATAAATGTTCATTGAAGGCTTCGATCAAAGGTTTGTGAATATTGTACGATTCCTTTATGTTAGTCAATTCAGAATTACCAGTTTGTAAAATTTCTTCCACAATTAGATGAGTAACTTCACTTTGTAAAGGGATAAAGAAAGGTAACTCTTTAGATTGTTTTTCACTGTTTTTCTGGGATGACCTATACAATATTTTCCTTTGGTAAATTTCAATTTCCTGGTTATCAGTTTCAATTTTCATTAAATGAGAAACTGTTGTCTTCCTATTATCTAAAATATGAAGAATGTCCCCTCTCGAAGTTTGAGCTATTAACCTGCCACCTAATTCAATAAAGCCCTGGCGTTCAGATTGATAAATTTTTTTATCAAGATTTGAAGCATCAATTGTTACTTCTTTTTGCTCCGTTAGAAACGAAAATAAATCAACCATGTGGATGGCATTTGATGCCAGGCCCCAATTGCTTCCTCTTACATCCATTGTAATTTTTTTTTCTTGAATTGTATTTTGACGTAAACTGCGGAAAAAAGGATAAATCCTGCGTGTGCAGTTAACCCATCCCTTTGTATTTTTTTTTTCCAGCAACTCCATTACTATTTCAAAATCTTGAATTGATTGAAATGCTACCTTTTCCAAAATCAAATATTTTACATCAACCTTTTCCAGCAGATCCTCAACAACCTTTCTTCTTATATCAGCGTTGGTAGCAATAATGGCTACATCAACATCACACGTAAAACTTTTAATTGATTCAAAATAACTAATTGTACGAACCGACGAATTTGTAGGCATTTCATTATAACGTTTCTTGGCTGTATTTATGGATACAATATTTGGCTCAATTACAGTGATATTTATATCATGAGTTATCCTTGATAAACCTTGTAAGTGGCGAGATCCTAATTCCCCAGCACCTATAACAGCTATGTGTGGAATTTTATTTAAAATAAAATTATAATGCTGACCATCCACCATCGACCATAATAGTAGCACCAGTAATGTAAGATGCTGCATCAGATGCTAAAAATAGCGCCGTCGAAGCAACTTCTTCAGCACTTCCCATCCGTTTTAAAGGTGCTTTACTACTATATTGCTTTATAAAAACAGGGTTTTGATCACCGTTTGTTGAAGATACATGCCCTAGTAAACCTCCCGGGCACAGTGTATTCACACGTATATTATATTGACCATAATATGAAGCCATCTGACGAGTAAGATTAATGATTCCACCCTTAATGGTAGCATAGGTCATATTTTCGTGCATATCTGTACCTTTATAAACAGTTAAATCCTGAGCGGCTACACCATAAATAGAACCCAGCTGGATAATACTGCCATCATTGCCTGCTTTAACCATGGCCTCCGCTGCAAGACGGGCCAACCACGCATATGAATTCATATGAATATCTACATTCTTCTGAAAAGATTCCAATTTTATATCCTTAAACGAACTTTTACCCCAATCTGCAGTACGGGGATAAGAACAATTGATAAAAATATCCGGATATCCATATTCATTAATAAAGACAGAGAAGTTATTGTCAAGCCGATCTACTTCTGAACAATCAAAGGTTCGAAAGATCAGACTATTGCCCGTATCTCGAAATTCATTTTCCAGCGCTTTTCCCTTGGCCTCGTGAATATCCAGAACCACGACCTTTGCCCCTGCGGATGTTAATGCTCTGGATATCTCTGCACCGATGAGACCCAAACCGCCAACAACAAAAGCTGTTTTATTTTTCAGGCTGAATTTATTCAGATAGTCAGTCACGGCACTTTATTCCCTTTCGATTGGCACTGCAAATAAAATGGTATCAATACAATAGGGGCTAAAATAATTAATATGGCAAACATAGAAGGAAACCCAAAATATGGATATCAGGCCTATAAGCAATCTTTTTATCTAAATTGAATTTCTCTAAACAATTAATCATAGGTATAATCACTAGAGTTTTTGTTCATTAAATATTCCACTATTTCAAAATCAAGTTTGGTATCTATATCTATTGATCGTTCTTCAGGCATTTCAAAAAATATTGTTTTTTCAATTAGACATGTATTTTCAAACTCTTTGAAAAAAGTATTTCGCCTATAAACATAAATTGAAGCATTCATATCATAACATGGCGGAGATTTTTGTCTACCTGAGATCGGCGAATTTAAAGATTTGGATCTAATGACATATCCATTTTCATTTAATTCTACCAAATTAAAGTAAGGGGATCTTCTAGCCCTACATCCAGTAACCAGATTTGATGCATCTGCTGTATTTTCAAATAATTTAACTGCTGCTTGGATATCATTTTTAATTCTTAAAGGAGCAGTTACATCAAGATCTACTATTATATCAAATTTTACGTTTAATATTTTTTCTACTTCAGTAACACAATGTTGGATAACCGGTACTTTCGAAGCATTATCTGTTGCTAATTCTGGTGGACGTTTGATTATATGATCCGCACCCCATTTTTCAGCCAATTGTAAATATAAATCCGAATCACTTGAAAATGCTATACATTCAAATAGATCAGAATTTTTTGCCTGAATAATTGTATGGGCTAAAAGCGGCTTATTTAATATTTTCCTTATATTTTTATTTTTTACTTCCTTCGAGCCACCTCGAGCTGCAATTGTACATATTCGTTTCAATTTTCTATCCATATTGGTGTTTTTGATTTAGCTATTTCTTCAATCTTATTTATCAGATCAACAATAGCTCTACCTTCTGAAAATGAACAAATTTGGCTATAGTCTTTGTCCAAAATAGCTTGATGCTGTTTTGTATAAATAATATCTCTATTATAATCAAAATTTTCTTTATCATTATCTACTTCAATTGTTTTATTAATAAAATCAGCTTTGATCGTATTTTTTTCTGTATTTACAATTACAAATCTTTTTGGAATTCGATCAAGATAATTCAAATGAATAGACACTATAGGGCAATAATTAGTCTTCATCATTATGGAGTAAATATCATCAGTATCAATATCTAATCGACTAAAATTTCCACCTAATGAAGTAACGCTCGTCCAACCATCTAACATATAAACCAAATAATCTAATTCATGGCTCAGATCTCTTAGAACACCACCACCTGCACTTTTATTAGCAGAATAGGATTTTGTATAGTCAGAATTAGGTCTCCATTCAGGAAGATAGGAGCCTGCATAAGCATTTACTGATAAAATTTTCTGTCCACTAATAATTGATTTAAGTTTTTGAAATACAGGATTAAATCTCAAATTATATCCAACATGAATATTCTCAGTATTATCTAATGAAATATTACAAGGTTTATGAAAGAGAGGTTTTTCAATTAGAATACTATTACTATAACCTAGTGAAAGTAATTCTAAGAGATCAGAATAATGCTCATTGGTTTTACTCGCAACTATAATATAGTCAAATGAATTATCTTTTATGGCCAATGATATACTTTTATAAAATTGATTAAAATTTATTTTTCTTCTGCTAACTACATAAACTTCTAGGCCTAAACCTTTCAAAAGTTTTGCATGCCTTGATCCAATCGACCCATACCCTATGACTAAAACTTTCAATCTATTTTTTACTATATACTCTGTTAGCTCGTTTATAATCATCAAAACCGCCTATATCTATCCATTCTTCTAAAATGGGAAATATAGCTGTTTTCAATTTGGTAGCAATAATCTTATCAAAATAGCCTGGCATATCAAGTGTTTTGCCGTTAGATAATAAGCTTAGTACTTTTGGATCAAATAAATACAAACCAGCATTCACAAAAAACCTATGGATTGGTTTTTCATTAATCTTTTTTATCATACCATTATTTAATTCAATAACTCCATATGGGACTACAAATTCAACATCCTTCACACACATTGTAGCTATAGAATTATTTTCTAAATGAAAAGAAAATAATTCCTGCAGATTTACTTTTGTAAGTAAATCTGCATTCATAACTAAAAAAGAATCTTGAGGTACAAATTTCATTAAAGATAAGGAACCCGCAGTACCTAGTTTTTCTTTTTCATTTATATAATCTATTTCAATCCCCCATTCACTCCCATCTCCAAAATAATCTTTAATCATTTTTGCTTTATAATTAACCGATATAATAAACTTTTTAAGTCCGTAAAAAATGCAATTTTCAATTATATTTTCCAATATAGGTTTATTACCAACTTTTAATAGTGGTTTCGGTTTTTTATAAGTTAAAGGGCGCAAGCGAGTCCCAAGTCCTCCGGCCATAATTACAGCTATGTGCTTCTGGCCATCTATCTTTAGTTTTTTATTTCGGTATTCAATATCAACTATTTCCCCATTATTATTTATTATAGGTAGGTGAGTAAGGGATTTTTCGTTAAAAAATGATTTCGATTTACTATTTCTATTTTCTACTGTACAAGTAATGGGATTAGGGTTCATAACTAACTTAATTGATGTCGTCTTCTCTATGTGTTTTAACATCCCTTTTCGTAAGTCACCTGTAGTTACAATTCCTTTTAATTTATTTTTTTTATCGATCACTAAAGCGATATGTAGAGGTGAATTATTAACTAAATATTTAGCTTCTTCAAACGTTGATGATTCATAAATAATGGATTTACTGACAGCTTCTCTCATGTCATTGAACTTTATAATAATTCTTTAATTTATTGATTATACTTAATATCTGTTTATCTGTGATACTAACACTAGAAGGAAGGCATAAAGACTGGCTTATATGTTTTAGCGCATTCTCGACTTTATATGCTTGACATGATATATATGGTTTTTGCAAATGATTTAGTTGCCAAATCGGGCGAGTTTCAATATTTTCATAATGTAAGTAGTCAATCACTTTATTTATCTCATTAGGATTTCTACGAAATATATTTATCCAATGATTATTATGTGCAAAATTCGGTGAATCAGCAATGATAAAACTCTCAATCTCTTTAACACAAGCTAGATATTGATTATAAATCTCTTTTTTACGTATTAAATAATTTTGCATTTTTTCTAATTGAGCTACTCCTATAGCCGCCTGAATATTTGTAAGGCGAAAATTATAGCCAATTTCATTATGAATATAATTAACTGGGTCATCTTTGGCTTGAGTTGTTAAATACTTAGCTTTGTTGGCAAGATCAAAATCGTTTGTTAGGATCATTCCGCCGCCACCAGTAGTTAGAATCTTGTTTCCATTAAATGAAAGGCAACCCAATTCCCCTATGGTTCCGGTATGCTTGCCTTCAAATAAGCCCTTAATATAGAATGTACCTAAACTTTCACTTGCATCTTCCACCACAGAGATGTTGTATTCTCGACATAAGGGGGCCAGTTCATCTAGCCAAACAGCATTGCCCCATATATGTACAGGTACGATGGCGGAAATGCGTTTGTTAGTAATTTTATTATATGTTGCATCATCCTTGAAATATGTTTGTTTTTGAATAAAATCAATTGTTTTCATTATGTCAATATTATAATACTCATCAGCATCCATAAACACCGGGCTGGCTCCATTGTAGGCAATGGCATTTATCGGCGCTATAAAGGTAAGGGTGGGCACGATGACTTCATCTCCGGGCCTAACCCCTGCAAGCCGCAGGCTCACCTGTAGCGCTGAAGTACCATTGACACAGGCAATTGCAAATTTAGCACCTGTATATTCTGCGATTTTCTGTTCGAAAATGTTTACATATTTTCCGGCTGAACTAACCCATCCCCCATCGATACATTCCTTAACATATTTCCATTCGTTACCCTGTAAGGTTGGCTCACTTAACGGTATAGAAAATTCAGACATATAATAATTTCTGGGCTAGTTGCATAGTCTTCAAAGCGCCTGCCAAATCCTGACCCGGCCATTCCAACGAACCATTATTCAGCATGTTGCAAAATGCTTTTAATTGCCCATGGAATCCAGGCTTATACTTTTTATCTAGTTCATCTGGTTCTATTTTGTACTCTGTAAAATTCGTATCTATCCATTTTCCTTTTTCAAGTGGTCCAAATATTACTGTCACACCTTCACCATAAAGGGTCACTGACCAACCGCCAGGTGAATACCAATATGCAGTATAGGTGCCCAATGATCCTGATTCAAATTCCACTGTAGCTACAAACTGGTCGCCGTTTTTTTCTTTAAAACTTTTTGAAATTGTATTGAAACTTGTTATTTCACCACCAAAAAAATGCAATAAATCAATTGTATGGGTGCTGTTTGCATAAAGCCAATTATCAAGAATATTCTGGGGTTTTCTATTGACAACTTTCCAAAATCGTTCATGTCCTTCCACAGAAACGCCTAAAAGACGCCCAGATTTTTTTATGATTTCAATCCCTTTATGAAAAACAGAATAAAATCTGCGATTATATCCCACCATATTTTTAGTGCCATTTTTATCAGCAAGCTTAAAGAGCGTATCTGTTTCCTTTGGAACCAAACCAGGAGGTTTTTCGATAAATAACGGTATTTGTTTTGGTATCAATTTTTCTGTTACGGAAAATATCTGATCGGCGGAAACACATATAAGGAGAGCATCTAAAACACACTTTTCTGTGAGTTCATAAATATTATTGTAAACATTTTCTATATTATAATCATTAGAAAGTTTTTCTGCTTTTGTAATAGTCCGGGATGTTATTCCTACTACACTTACATCATCCATTGCACTAATTACATTTAAATGTTGCTTAGCAATATGACCAGCACCTATAAGACCTAGACGGATGTCAGATATGATAAAGCCCCGCTTTATATAAATGTCTATTTTTTTGAAACCAGTTAATAGTCTCTGTTAAACCTTGTTTTAAATCATATTTAGGTTTCCAAGAAGAGTCTTTCAGTAGTTTTTGATTATCACATACCAAGCGCTCCACCTCGCTATTGTCCGGTCTAACCCGTTTTTTATCCTTAATTATCGAAAGATCAACTTTCATAATATCCATTATTTCATGGGCCAAATTTTCAATCGAGATCTCAGTGTTCATACCAATGTTGGTGGCTTTCCCGAAAAATTTATCAGATTCAAATATTTCTAAAAAAGCTGTGCAGATATCTTTAACAAAAGTAAGATCTCGCGTTGGATCAACACTTCCTAATATTAATTTTCTATTATCAGAATAACACTGAGAAATGATAGTAGGTATCACCGCCCGTGCAGACTGTCGAGGCCCATAGGTATTAAAGGGTCGTACAATCTTAACGGGCAAATCAAATGAGCGAAAATAACTAATAGCGAGCTGGTCTGCCGCGATTTTACTTGCTGAATAAGGAGACTGTCCTACCAATGGATGATTTTCATCAATAGGTGTATACTGTGCTGTACCATAAGTTTCACTGGTCGAGGTAATAAGTACCTGTTCCAAATCTATATTTTTCGTCGCTTCCAAAATATTATATGTACCTTCTATATTTGTACGTATATAGGCTAAAGGAGAAATGTATGAATAAGGAATCCCGATAAGCGCTGCTAAATGAAAAACAACATCACATCCTTCCATAGCTTTTGAAACAGAATCATAATCGCGCACATCCCCTAATATGATTTCCATATCATGTTTATAATCAGAATCTTCCAACCAGCCCCAGTCATTATTGGCATTGTAACGATCAAAAGCCACAACGTAGAATCCTCTTTCTACACATATTTCTGCCAGATGAGATCCGATAAAACCCCCAGCCCCAGTTATCAGAACTTTTTTTGAATCCATAAATCCTTTCTAATCCAAAATGCTTTTCAAATCTTTATTTCACGAATTGAGGCTCGTGCTACTGTTGATAAAAAATTTCTTCATTAGCTTATTTTGAAATTATTTTTATTACAAAAACTTGTAAACTATATACTAGTGAAAAATTCCATCCGGATAACATTTTACAATTTTTTGGATAGTCTTAAAATCGGCAGAATATTGTGAATTGGAATCCAACAATTTATTAATATGTAAAGCGTTTCCAGGTTCACTATGTTTTTTTTTTGCTCTATCATGATCATCTACCCTTGATCCTATTTTTCGGTAAGTTTTTAACGGGGATTTAATCATCGGCATGAATTGATTTACCTTGGGTGCCAACTGCATTGCAACCGGCAATACTCTTTTTAAGCGATATATTTTTCTCATAATTCTTTCAAAATATTTGTGATTAAGATTTCGATTGCTTTTAAATTCCTGATACTTATTAAGACTTTCTTTTATTGGGGCCATATAAACATCAAAATCTTTCTTAACAAGGGAACGAGCCTCCTCTTTAAAGATTCCTGTTTTGCTAGCAATTTCTTCTGATAGGCAATTAACGAACATTTTACATCTAAATTCAAAATCATCCTCTTTAAGCACAGCATTCCAAGTGTTCTTTTTTGCTGCAGAAAAGACAGAATTATATTGACGTACATGGTAAAGGAAATCCAGACGTTTCGCTTTTCCTTGGACGATACTCAAACATGAAGGCAATACTTCCCCAAATCTTAAATCCATCGTTTTATTTACACTAATCTGCCAGTTTCTTTTTAATTGGTGATGCCTATGAACTGAATAAAAAGTGCTGGCAAAATTATTAAGGTGTTTTTTTAAACGGCTTGATGCATCATCCTTTTCAATATTCGGTGAAATTTTAGACCAAGTAAAAATTTTCCGGTCTGACTCCTTAATTAATTCATCATCAAAGTAAATCACCGCACTTACCCCATGAGCTATAGAATAATCAGAATTTTGTTCTAAAAACTTTACGCATTGATAGATACCTTCAGGAACTAAAAAATCCTTATCACCGCACAATATAGAGTAATTAGAATTAAATTTGTCAAGGATTTGGGCTATTTTTGTATAATAATATTTATCGTGTGGATAATATTCATAGTATATATCGAGGACATCTTTTCTTTCAGCAACAATACTCTGGTTCTCTTTGCATATGGATGAATGGCTTGAGTCAACTACAATAATCTTATGCGGGTAGTTCAATTCATAGTAATACAATAAATTACGCCTAAGAAAATGTGGGCGATTAAAAGTAGGAATTACAATGGTGATTTTCGGCCTTGAATTCATCAAATTTCTCTATTTTGAACAAATTTCAAAGATTGTCGCCTGATTCTATGTTTAAATAAAAATGCTTGTTAATGGTAGATATAAATTGAACCAAAAACGGTCATTTAAAAATGTATCACTTCCAGTTCCAATAGAGCACAAGAGAAGGCAACCGCCTATGTTCACATGTTTCAGCCAAGTTCGTCCTAGGTTGAAGATTCATCCCGATACAACTTTACTACTTCTTTAAAGTGGTCAATAGTCAGTTGCATACCCTCTGCTAATGGCATAAGTGCCTCATCTGACATATCAACATGCTTTAAAGATTCAACATTTGCACTCACAGTAGCACCTGCAATCTCGCCTGGTCTCATTGGTAAGTTAACTACCTTGCTACTGCTACCGCTTAGTTCAATAATAAGTTCTGCAATTTCTTGAACTGTTTTATTCACCTTAGGGCCAACTTCGACTGCTTCTGGGAATATAGTTCCTTCACATGCTTTTTCAGTTGCAACAACAAGAGCATGTGCTACATCTCCTACCCAACACATATCACTAACCTGTGAACCATCGCCGTATACCTCAATATCCATATTCTCTATTGCTCTGCAGGCAAACGACGGAGTAATTTTTCTTACTTTTGAATCTCCCCATGGCGGAACTGCTCTTTGTCTAGGGCCATATGCATTCATGGCTCTTACTATATTAACTCGTGTGCCTCTATCATTGTTATACATATCGATAAAACGTTCGATCATTGTTTTTGTTATAGAGTATGGATTGTTCATCCAGTGATTACCTACACCAATGTAAGTCCCTGGTAAATCGTATTGAACTGCGGCTTCTAACATATTCAGTCCTCCCATTAAATTACTTAATGCGGCTGGTCTAGGATTTGCTATTGTTTCTTGTGTGCCTAATACTGCGGCTAAATGTATCCAACTATCAACATGTGCCATTGCTTCAGTAACAGCAACATCATCTCTAACATCACCTAGTATTACTGGGCATGTATAATTTCCTCTATTGTAATGATCAAAGATAACTGGTTTATGTCCTCTTTCAATCAACTTTTCCACTACATAAGAGCCGATAAATCCTGCTCCGCCTGTTACTAATATTTTTTTCTTTTTCATGTTTTTTCCTCTTTGATTAATTCATTAACATTACTGTCTGCTAAAAAAGAAATGATTTTGTCAATACCTTTATTAACGCTAGTTGAAGGTCTCCAATCCGAAACCTGATAAATTTTATTCATATTTGTATAATATACTTTTAAATCAGCAGGTCTGGCCCTCTCAAATTTTATATTCGCTTTTTTATTAGTTATTTTTTCTAAATATTCAATGACTTCTAATAGTGAAACTCTATTAGATTTTCCACCACCGATATTATATATATTACCTGAATATTCATCAATATTATTCATTTGTTTCTCGAAAAGGGAACAAAGGTCATCTACCCATAAAGGGTCCCTAATTTGTTTACCATCACCATAAATAGTTAATGGTAAATCATTGAATATTGCATTACAAAACCACGATACCCATCCTGATTCTTCAGTACCGAATTGATGTAAACCAAAGATAGATGTCAGTCTATCTACTATAATATTATTATCATATAGTTCTCCAAATTCTTGGGAATAAAGTTCACCTATTAATTTTGAGCTACCATAAGGAGCTCTGGCACTTTCTATGACAGAAACACTTTCGTCTATATAGCCATCAGTTTTATTGACAGAACTTGCAGAATATACTTTACATGTAGATGAATAAATTAATGGGATTTTGTGTTTGCTAGCTACATATAATAAATTTAAAGTACCTAATCCATTTATTTTGAAATCCTCTATTGGTTTATCAATACTCCGAGAAGTACTGCAATTTCCAGCTAAATGAAAAATAAAATCTGATCCTACAATATATTTTTTTAATTCATCAATATGTCTTATATCAGAAATAATAATATCTGTAATACCATAAAATTTTAACAAATTAAAATTATTTATAGCACCTTTTTTTGAAGCATTATCAATAATTCTAACTGTATAATTATTTTTTTTAAAATATATTGCTAGATTTGTGCCTATAAAACCCAAACCGCCAGTAATTAAAATTTTTATATTAAACCTCTATCATTTATTTTATCTTTTGCGCACGGCTCAAAGTTAGTTGAAACACGGCGAGAGAACTTGCCAGAATGTTTTTCTATAATTGCGTGTTTTTCCATTCAAATTTTGGCCTAATAGCAGCTCTAGGCCAATTTGGGCTAAAATAACGACCCCTAGACCCTTTTGGATCCATTGAATCTTTAACTATAAACAACAATACATCGCGTTCCCTAATATGTACAATATTTCCATCTTCAGATAAACCTGCAAATATAAAATATTGAGAATCATTTAATAGGTCTCTAGGTATTTTTGTTGTAAATCGGTATATACCAGGGTAAGCCTTTCTATTATCATTATCCCTTGAATTATCAAACGTACTTAATACACAATTCCCTCTTTCATTATAAATATAGAAATTAACATCCATGTATTTTGCTTCTCTATATATTTCACATTCCATTTGTAAATAAATATTGTCCCTAACTGTAAATTCTGTACAGACTGATCCAGAATCATTTAATACGCGTACTGCCTTTAACCGTGCTAATTCCCTTCCTGGAATTACTCCTTTTGCCCGATTTGTTTTTGATGGAGAGGTCCAAATTTTTTCACCTATTAAATGCTTGCTATCACCTATAACATATTTTTCTACTACTTCCTCAGCTATACCCGTATGGGTAATTTCCCCCTTTTCCAATAAAATAGCTTTTGTACATAGGCTTTTTATTGCTGACATGTTGTGACTTACAAATAATATGGTTCTCCCTTGTTTGCTACTAACCTCTTGCATTTTGCCAATTGCTTTTTTTTGAAATTCTATATCACCCACGGCCAACACCTCATCTACTATCAATATATCCGGGTCTAAATGTGCAGCTACTGCAAATCCCAAACGGACATACATACCTGATGAATAACGTTTAACAGGGGTGTCAATAAATTTCTCAACGCCAGCAAATTCAATAATTTCATTAAGCTTTTTTGTTACTTCATTGCGGTCCATCCCATTTATGGAACCATTTAAGTATATATTTTCTCTTCCAGTAAGCTCAGTGTGAAATCCTGTACCCACTTCCAATAAGCTTGCTATTCTACCTTTAATTTTTATCAATCCACCGGTAGGTGTGGTTACTCTTGATAAAATTTTCAGTAATGTTGATTTACCCGCTCCATTCGCTCCAATAATACCTAAAATTTCACCCTTTTTTATCTCAAAGTTTAAATTATTTAAGGCAAGAACATTTTCGTTTTTTACTTCACGATCTTTATGACCAATAAGAGAGTTAGGATCTTCTTTACCCTGAACCCTAGCCCACCAACTTTGCAAATCTCGATACAAAGTACCATGCCCAATAACCCCTAAGCGGTATTCTTTATACAAGTTTTCAATTTTAATTACTGTTTCTGCCATAATTATTATACAGTGTCTATAAAAGATTTTTCCGTTTTATTAAACATTAAGAAACCAAATATGAAAATAATGATTGTTAAAGAAACACTAATCATAATCATCTGAATACTGACTGAACCTATACCAAAAAATGCTATCCTAAATGATTCTATAACTAATACCATTGGATTTAACATATAAATGATTTGATATTTTTCCGGAACCTGGGAAAGAGGATAAATAATTGGCGTCAAATACATCCATATTTGAACGAAGAAGGTCATGGCAAAGGTTAAGTCTCTATATTTCGCTGTAAGCGAAGAAATCAATGCGCCAAAACCAAGTCCTAACACGGCCATATGCAAAACAAGTAACGGTAACGTTAGGACTAAATAACTCGGGGTTATATCAGCACCATTTCTTATAAAGTATAAATAGAACCCTAAAAATATTGTAAACTGAATTATAAACTGAAAAAGACTTGTTATAACTATTGATATCGGCACTGTTATTCTCGGGAAGTAAACTTTACCAAACACGCTGGCATTTTTTACAAAGATATTACTCGTCCCATTAATACACGATGCAAAATAAGCCCACACCACCGTTCCAGACATATAAAATAAAAAAGGCGGTGTACCATCCGTTGATAATTTTGCAATTCTTCCAAAGATTAAATTAAATATAACTGTATTTACAAGAGGTTGAATTATATACCAGAGGGGACCCAAAATAGTCTGCTTGTAAAAGATCACGAAGTCACGTTTAACAAAAAGATAAACCAAATCTTTATACTTTAATAATTCACGGAGATTAAAGCTTTGCCACCCGTAGCTGGGCTTGATAACTAAATCCCAATTTCTATGTTGTTCTTTTACTGAATGCTCTGCCAATTTTTAAAATTTATCCATTTTATTTTTTTCAAGATATAAAACCGACAATTATAATTTATATTTTACAAAATAATAATTGAATTATTTGCAACTCTGAGTAGAGAGACACCTTTCGTTCAAACGGAATTTTTATAATCTGAATAAATTGATTCCAATCTTTCTTCCAACAAAATTTTTGCCGATCATCCCAATTTGATGATTTTGGTAGAATCAAACAATTATTGTTCAATTCAGTAAAATACTTAACGACATTGAAACAAAAATCTTGGGTTTTCAAGTGATTTGTAACGGTCTATCTGCATTAATTATATTCATTGTACCACTTGATAAATTTACTGATTCCTTCTTCAATATTTACTTTGGGATAAAAGTTTAATTTTTTTATTGAATGATTTATATCTGCGAAGCTTTCTCGAACATCACCCAATTGCATAGGCTGAAAATCAATATCTGCTTTTTTGCCTATTTCCTTTTCAATCAAGGCAATCATGTCCATCAATTGTTCACTTTTATGGTTTCCAAGATTGAAAATTTCACATTTATAATTCTTATCTATTGCTGATCGTGTACCAAAAATAATGTCATCGATGTATGTAAAGTCACGCTTCATTTTTCCATTGTTAAAAACAGGGATGGGATTCCCCTCTAATATTTTTTTGGCAAACATCATGTACGCCATGTCCGGACGACCCCAAGGGCCATAAACGGTAAAATAACGTAAACCTGTAGTATTCATGCCATAAAGATGAGAATAGGAATGAGCTATGAGTTCATTGGCGCGCTTTGTAACGGCGTAAAGTGAAATTGGATTATGCGCCCGATCTTTTACGCTAAAGGGGATTTTGGTATTCCCACCGTATACTGATGAACTAGATGCATAAATGAACCCCTCCACATTATTACGACGACACAATTCAATAATATTTAAAAACCCCACTAGATTTGAATCAATGTAAGCATAAGGGTTTTCAATGCTGTAACGCACACCTGGTTGAGCAGCGAGATTGACCACCTTATTTGGTTTGAATGATTGAAATGATTTAATGAGGGATTCACGGTTTACAATATCTATTTTTTCAAATTTAAAGTTTTTATAAGGTATTAACTGATCCAAACGGGCATGTTTAAGCTTTGGACTATAGTAATCATTGATATTATCAATACCCAGAACTTCGTAACCATCAACCAATAATGATTTGGAAAGGTGAAAGCCAATGAATCCTGCTGCACCTGTTACCAATATTTTTTTCATACTTTCAAAACTAATTTACAAAGGTGGTATTTGCCCCAACCTAAGTGTAATCACTAGATACAAATAATTAATTATTTTTTTAAATAAAGTTTATTCATTTTTAAAATCTGAATAAACTGATATTAATCCATCATCCAAAGAAATTTTTGCTGACCATCCTAAGTTGTTAATTCTTTTAGAATCAAGAAGTTTTTGCTTCATTCCATCTGGCTTTGATAAATCATTTTTTATCTCTCCTAAATAACCTACAACATTTTTTATTTTTTCAGCTAATTCAGAAATAGATAAATCTGTACCTGATCCTATATTCAAATGACTTATTTTTTGTTTATATATTTCATCGGCATTAATATTCTCAAAAGCAAAAATACAAGCTGAAGCTAAATCATCCACATGTAAAAATTCTCTTCGGGGATTTCCGCTGCCCCACAAAACTACTTTTCCTAACTGATTTATTTTTACCTCATGAAATTTCCTAATGAGGGCAGGCAAGACATGTGAAGTTTCAAGGTCATAATTATCACCAGGACCGTAAAGATTATTCGGCATTAATGAATAAAAATTATCTTCATACTGGTCAAAATAACTTTCACACAGTTTAATACCAGTAATCTTAGCTATCGCATAGGGTTCATTTGTTGGTTCTAATAAACCTGTAAGCAATGCTTCTTCAACAATTGGTTGATTTACATCTGTTGGATAAATGCAAGCTGAGCCAAGAAAAATAAGTTTTTTGACATTATTGATATGCGAATAATGAATTATATTTGATGCAATTTGAGTATTATCATAAATAAACTGAGCCCTGAAAGTACTATTAGCCATTATACCGCCTACACGCGCTGCAGCTACAACAACACCATCTGGTTTTATTTTGTTTAATAACCTCTCAGATTCTTTTTGGTTAATAAAATTACATTGATGCCAATTAATTTCATCATTGATTGAAGAATTAGTATCAATTTCAAATAAATTTATTAAATCTGATGGCTTTCTTTCATGCCATGTTGCATGAATATTTTTATAGCCAGCTTTTAAAAATGATCTGATCAGCGCTGACCCAACCATCCCAGTCCCACCAGCAATTAATATTGATGAATTATTATTTATTTTGATTATAAGTGATTTTTCTGGATGGTTTTCATCTCAGCTTCAACCATAATTTTAACTAAATTTTTTAAGCTTGTTGATGCCTGCCACCCTAATTTTTCTTTGGCTTTTTCTGGATTCCCTAAAAGCATATCAACCTCAGTTGGACGATAATATTTAGAATCTATATAAATCAATGTTTTGCCCGAATCCTTATCTTTTCCTTTTTCATTTTCTTTTTCTCCAAACCAATTAATTTTAATACCTAACTCTGAAAAGGTAAGTTCAACAAATTCTCTAACACTATTGCTCTTTCCCGTAGCAAGTACAAAGTCATCAGCCTTATCATGTTGGAGAATCTTCCACATCCCTTCAACATATTCCGGGGCATAACCCCAATCTCTTTTAGCATCAATATTTCCTAAAACCAAATTCTCTTGTAAACCCAATTTAATCATTACTGCTGCACGAACTATTTTTCGAGTAACAAACGTTTCTCCCCTCCTAGGTGATTCATGATTAAATAAAATTCCATTTGAAGCAAATAAATTATAGGCTTCCCTATAATTCCTGATAATCCAATAACTATATAACTTAGCTACTGCATATGGTGATCGAGGATAAAATGGAGTTTTTTCAGATTGAGGAGTTTCCATGACTTTACCGTAAAGTTCGCTTGTTGATGCTTGGTAAAATTTTACTTTATTATTGCCAACCTCACGTATTGCATCAAGGAAACGGAGCGTGCCCAATGCATCAACTTGTGCAGTATATTCAGGCATTTCAAAAGAAACTTTAACATGACTTTGCGCCGCAAGATTATAAATTTCATCAGGCTTAGATTTCTCAAGAATCCTATTAATATTACTTGTATCTGTTACATCACCATGATAGAAAAAAAATCTATTAGAAAATTCTTCGTTATTGATTATATGATCAATCCTACTTGTATTAAATGAACTGCTTCTCCTAATTACCCCATGCACTTCATAACCTTTTTCTAATAGAAGCTCAACAAGATATGACCCATCTTGGCCAGTGACTCCAGTAATTAGCGCTTTTTTCAATTTTGAATTTTCATGCATTAAGCCTTGATAATTTTTTCCCCAAATTTAAAACGGCCTCTAGTATCTACTATAATTTGGCTATACTTTTGAATTTTATCATAATCAAATATGTCATGATCAGTAGAAAGAATTACCGCATCATATGATGATAATGTTTTTTTTGATATATCAATGCTTTTCATGGACAAATTATATTTTCTAGTTTTAGGAAAAGCTTCTATTAAAGGATCTGAATAATCGACGTTTGATCCCTTATCAATTAATAGTTGAATTAACTCCAATGAAGGCGATTCTCTAGTATCGTCTACATTTTTTTTATATGCCAAACCAAGAATTAATATTTTTGCTCCCGCTAAAAAAATATTTGATTTACTCAAGGCTTCTTCAAGCTTATTAATAATCCAATTGGGCATCTG
>CEUZ01011278.1_pt1 | contig 33431 bp, 25 predicted proteins | sample 361511 | NCBI WGS metagenome assembly CEUZ01 (sample SAMEA2622822, study PRJEB7988) | marine metagenome | biome: marine biome (ENVO:00000447); feature: surface water layer (ENVO:00002042); material: "saline water (ENVO:00002010), including plankton (ENVO:xxxxxxxx)" | depth 5 m | reverse complement strand
CAAGATGCGGTTATCAAAGAGAGAACAACCTTTGAGATTATGGATGCTACCGAGGTTGGATGGCAAAGTAATGCAATAGTTCTTGGCAAACTATCTGGTCGGGCAGGTTTGCGATCAAGATTAGAAGAGCTCGGATATAATCTTCAGAAAGAAGAATTGGATAATGCGTTCAAGGCTTTTAAGGAGTTGGCAGACAAGAAGAGGGAAGTTACCGATCGGGATTTAGAAGCGTTGATGGCTGAGGAACGTCGGACTGTTGCAGATTCGGGTACCTTTCGCTTGGATCACGTGCAAGTCTCAAGTGGAGATACCTCTATGCCAACTGCGACGGTGCAACTAGTAGGCCCTGACGAGGAAATTTTTCGAGATGCTGCTACTGGAGCAGGCCCAGTAGATGCAGTGTGTAATGCAATCAATAGAATTGTTCAAAAACCTTGTCGCTTGGTTGAGTACTCAGTGAAATCCATAACCGAAGGCCTAGACGCTGTTGGCGATGTAAGTATACGGGTGGAAAGTAATGAGAAAACGTATGTGGGTAGAGGGGCATCAACCGATATTATCGTGGCTAGTGCAAGAGCGTATATGAATGCGCTAAACAGGATCATGGCTATCGAGAACAATCAGTCTACTGATAACACCTGATTGTTGAAAGTTTAGGGCAACATCACAATAGGAAAGCAGAGGTATTTCATGGCTCCAAAAACTATGTTTGACAAAATTTGGGATGATCACATAGTCGACGAGGGAGAGGGGAAGCCCACTACCCTATACGTTGATTTGCATTTAGTTCATGAAGTAACTTCCCCTCAGGCATTTGAAGGGTTGCGTATAGCAGGGCGGCAAGTGAGGCGACCAGAGTTGACAGTGGCAACAGTTGACCATAATGTGCCGACCACTGATAGATCTTTGCCTATTGCTGACGATATCTCTCGAAGGCAAATTGAGGCTCTCAATACAAACGCACGAGATTTTGGCATTGAATATTTTGACATGTTTAGTGCCGGCCAAGGCATTGTGCATGTGATAGGACCTGAACAGGGCTATACACAGCCTGGGAAAATAATAGTGTGCGGAGATAGTCATACTTCTACTCATGGAGCTTTCGGCGCCTTTGCTTTAGGGATTGGTACCTCGGAAGTTGAACATGTTCTAGCAACTCAGTGCTTAGTGCAGCAAAAGCCTAAGAATATGGAAATTAGGGTTAACGGTGATCTTCCTTTTGGAGTGACTGCCAAGGACCTCATACTCGCTATAATTGGGCAAATAGGGGTTGGGGGAGGGGTAGGCCACGTTATTGAGTATACTGGGAAAGCGATACAGCAGCTATCAATGGCTGGGCGCATGACCATATGCAACATGTCCATTGAGGCTGGAGCTCGGGCAGGCATGATCGCACCAGATGAAACTACCTTTGAATACATGCGAGGAAGACCTCAAGTTCCGCAGGGACAGGATTTCGAAGAGGCTATTCTAAAATGGCAATCGCTTGTAACGGATGTAGGAGCTCACTTCGATACTGTGATAGAGATTGATGCCTCAAAATTAGAACCATTTGTCAGTTGGGGAACCAACCCTGGAATGGTTACTTCTATCACGGGTGTCGTACCGGATCCAGAGAACTATCAAGATGCTAGTGAAAAGGCTGCGGCACAAAGGGCTTTGCAATATATGGAATTGGAGCCTAATACTCCTATTAATGAGATAAGCTTAGATAAAGTGTTCATTGGTTCTTGTACCAATTCCCGCATAGAAGATCTCAGAGCAGCAGCTGAAATTGTTAAGGGCAAGCAGGTAAGCGACAGAGTTAATGCGATGGTAGTTCCTGGGTCATTTGCCATTAAGATCAAGGCTGAGCAAGAAGGTCTGGATTCGATTTTCAGAGATGCTGGATTTGAATGGCGTGAGGCTGGATGCTCAATGTGTCTAGGTATGAATCCGGATATCTTGGAGCCGGGACAACGCTCCGCATCAACTTCTAATAGGAACTTTGAAGGGCGACAAGGTCCAGGAGGACGCACTCATTTGGTAAGTCCCGAGATGGCAGCAGCAGCAGCAATCTCAGGGCACTTCGTGGATATACGGGAATGGAAGTAATGAAATTAAATCTCAGAGGAGTTGACTATGGAGCCATTTATAAGAATCACTGGTGTAGTTGCCGCTCTAGATAGAGAGAACGTAGACACGGACCAGATCATACCTGCTGTCTACCTGAAGCGCATAGAGCGCACTGGGTTTGGAGAGTTTCTATTCTCGCAGCCTGGGTGGAGATTCCTTCCAGATGGGCAGTTGGATCCAAATTTTGAACTTAATAGAGTTGGATATGAAGGGGCCAGTATACTAATTGCTGGAAAGAATTTTGGGAGTGGTTCTTCAAGGGAACACGCGCCGTGGGCGTTATTGGATTATGGCTTCAAGGTGATTATAGCCCCAAGTTTTGCTGACATATTTCACAATAATTGTTTTCAGAATGGAATGCTTCCAGTTGTTTTGCCGGAAGACACTGTGAGAGAAATTATGGATAAGGCTGTGACCCAACCAGGTTATCAGCTTACGGTAGATTTAGATGGGCTTAGCGTATCTGATGATCAGGGATTCAACGTGTCGTTTGCCACTAATGAATTTAGGCGCGATTGTTTATTGAAGGGGCTTGACGATATTGGACTGACATTGCAACTAGAGTCTAAGATTGATGCTTTTGAACAAGGAAGAAGTTAACTTAGCGTCGGGCTACCATACGTGAGGGGATGATATGAAATTTTCAGTTGCTGTCTTACCTGGAGACGGTATTGGTCCAGAAGTTACACAAGAATCAGTGCTTATATTGGATGAAATAGGTAAATTATATGGGCATGAATTCACTTATGCATATGGGCCTGTTGGCGGAGTTGCTATTGACTCCTTTGGCACTGCGTTGCCTGCTGAAACCGCAAAGATAGCATCTAAAGCAGATGCAGTGCTTTTCGGTGCTGTCGGTGGTCCTAAATGGGATGACCCTTCAGCTGCAGTTCGTCCCGAAGATGGCATATTGGGAATCCGCCGTCATTTGAAACTATTTGCAAATCTTAGACCAGTTCAGGTATATCCTGAATTATTAGAAGCAAGCCCCATCAAGCCTGATATCTTGAAAGGTGCGGATTTTTTGGTGATCCGTGAACTCACAGGCGGGCTATATTTTGGCAAACCGAAAAAACGTTGGGAAACAAAGACGGGGCGTCAGTCGGTTGATACGTTGAAGTATAGTGAGACCGAAATTAGAAGAATCGTGCGGGTGGCATTTGAATTGGCTAGAGGTCGGCGAAAATTAGTCACTTCTGTTGATAAGGCAAATGTACTTGAAACTTCCCGTCTGTGGCGTCAAGTTGCTACTGAGGTTGCTTCGGATTATCCGGATGTAGCTATTGAGCATATGCTAGTTGATACAGCTGCTATGCAACTTGTGTCTAATCCTAAGAGGTTTGATGTGGTTGTGACGGAAAATATGTTTGGTGACATTTTGACTGATGAGGCAGCGGTAGTGTCAGGATCTATGGGTATGCTTCCTTCTGCCAGTTTGGCAGGCATTCCAGATCTGGATCAAGGCAAGCGGACGCGAGGGCTATATGAACCGATTCATGGCAGTGCCCCTGATATCGCTGGTAAAGGACTCGCTAATCCAACTGCATCCATATTGAGCGCAGCATTTATGCTTAGATACTCTTTAAGTTTGGGAACTGAAGCGATGGCTATTGAAAGTGCTGTTGCTGAAGTTCTTCGTGAGGGATATCGCACTGCAGATATTGCTGAAGGGGCATCAGATCACCTGAGCACCGTTGAGATGGGTTCACAAATACTGCGAAGGATAAGATAGGCTTTTCGGAGATTCCTATTGGGTTCTTCTGGGTGTTGTTGCTGGCCACCGTAGCTCAGTGGTAGAGCAGCTGTTTCGTAAACAGCAGGTCAACGGTTCGAGTCCGTTCGGTGGCTCCAACCATTGCGGTAATCGGATGACACTTCTCTATCGAACATTATATAATTCCAGCTAATATGCCTGTAGTTGTAGGTTTAGGAGGGCTTTGTGGTTAATTTGAATTCACAAAAATGTGTTGCATGCAGGAGAGATTCCCCCCCGGCGACATTTGAAGAAAAGGCTGTTTTGATACCGCAGATTCCTGAATGGAGTTTGATTGAAGAAGACGGAATACCGAAATTGACTCGACGGTATAAGGTGCTCAATTTTCAGGAAGCGCTAAAATTGACTTCTATGATAGGGGAAATAGCTGAGGAAGAAGGGCATCATCCACGATTGGTAACGGAATGGGGATCATTGGTCGTGACATGGTGGACCCATAAGATTCGGAATCTCCACAAAAATGATTTCATTATGGCAGCTAAATCAGATGCAATTTGGGAGCAGTGGGAGGTAGGTGCTAGTGAGGGGAGAGGCGCTTAATGCTGGCTGCCTGCTCTTTTTATGCTTAATCGGGGGAAAGTAGATGCAAAATCCTAAAGTTTCGTTGATTTATAGCGAGTCTATGTCTTCCTATTCATTAAGGGCAGGGCATGTACAGCAACCCATTCGGGTTCGATATGCATATGAATTAATGGATGCGTATGGCCTTATTAGAAGGGATGCAGCTACCTTAGTGGCCCCTAAAACAGCGTCAGACCTTGAGCTTGCCGTTTATCATACGGAGCAGTACATCGAAGCAGTCAAGAGGTTCAGTGATAATCCCTCATCTCCAAATCCGGAAGCATTCGGATTCCATCCTTCAGGCGATACCCCAGCTTTTGAGAATATGTATAAAACGTGCTGTGAGATAACAGGCGGTTCTATAGTTGGAGCAGAATTGATACTCAGCGACGCATCTGAGCGCGTATTTAGCCCTGGGGGAGGTTGGCATCATGCGATGTCCAATAAAGCTTCTGGGTTTTGTGTGTTTAATGATCCTGTTATGGCTATCCACAAATTCTTGGAGGCAGGATTAAGGGTGGCTTACGTGGATATTGATGCTCATCATGGAGATGGAGTACAGGATGCGTTTTATGGCAGTGATCGAGTTCTTACCGTTTCATTACATGAAAATGGGCAGTATCTTTTTCCGGGAACGGGATTCTCTCATGAAACTGGGGTCGGTCAAGGCGGAAATTATTCAGTAAATGTTCCACTTGCCCCTTATTCAGGGGATAGTGTATACATGTGGGCTTTTCAGGAAATAGTACCACCGGTAATTCAGCATTTTGCACCTGATGTAATAGTTACTCAATTAGGGTTGGATAGTCACGCCTATGATCCTATTACTCATTTAAATTTGTCTGTTCAGGGTTTTGGAGAGATAGTAAAGCAGTTTAAGGATATGAAGTACCCCTGGCTTGCGCTTGGTGGTGGTGGGTACGATATATGGGCAGTAGCTAGGGGATGGGCTTTGGCATTTGGCGTTATGAATGATTGGGAATTGCCAGATGCCATTCCTCCCGAATATGCGCATAAATATGGCGTGTCAAACTTGAGGGATGATCTCAGTACTTTTCCAGAAGTTACAGGTGAGTTGGTGGATTTCACTTGGGAAGCTGCCCATCTTACGGTTGAGCAATTGAAGCAGCACTTATCAAATGTACTTGCTTAGTCCCAAGCAAGAGTCAATCTATTTTGAGGGGCTGAAAGAATTAGCTCTTATCTGTTGCGAGGTCAATAAGTAGCTTTTCGGCTTCTTCACCGACACCGGCTTCCTTGCAGTCTCTGAGGGTAGAGTAAATACTCTTTTTTACCGCTTGAAGCAGGACTGAGTCTAGATGTGATGAGGTTTCGTATGTCTGTCGTAGTGACTCAAGCTCGGCTAGTCTACCTAGGAAGTGAGAAGCAAGTGGATCTATTGACACATGTGCTGGAGCACTTGTAGTGTCTGGTATTTCGGACTGTACTGCGGAGTCTTCTGTAGACGGTACCATTGAGACACCTCCAAGACTAATTCGTTGCGACTAGTGGCGGAATGATAACACAATAAAGAATGATTTCACAAGCCTGTGGATTCACCGGATATTTGTATTTTTGCTCGATAGTGTTTTGTATTTCCTCAATCCATAAGTGGGCGATTGGTCTTACAATTCGCGGTATTCACCTTCCACTGTTTTGTCGTCATTATCTTCGGGTACATCGGCATTCTGGGTAGGATCACCGTTTTCGGGTCCTGCAGCAGAATAGACTTGGGCCCCCACTGCTTGAAGGACCTCGTTCAATGTCTGGAGTTTTTGCGATAGGGTTTCTGTATCTTCTTCATTTTGTAGTGCTGTACGCGTTTCATCTATCGCAGTATGTACGTTTTGCTTGAGATCCTCTGTTATCTTATCGCCATTTTCCGCGATAAGTTTTTCTGCAGTATAGATCGCGCTATCGGCTTGATTTCTAATTTCAATGCTTTCTTTTCGTTTTTGGTCATCATCTGCATATTGCTCAGCTTCTTTGACCATGCGGTCTATGTCGTCGTCACTTAGTCCAGAACTGGTTTGTATGGTTACTCTTTGTTCTTTACCTGTTCCCTTGTCTTTTGCTGAGACGTTGAGTATGCCATTTGCATCTATATCAAAGGCTACTTCCACTTGGGGGATACCTCTCGGAGCAGGCAGGATGCCATCCAAGAGGAATTTCCCGATTGATTTGTTTCCGCTAGCGACAGAACGCTCTCCTTGTAGAACATGGATTTCGACACTTGGTTGGTTATCGGCAGCAGTGGAAAAGGTTTCCTCTTTTCTGGTTGGTATCGTTGTATTTCTTTGTATAAGAGGGGTGAATACTCCTCCCAATGTTTCCAGTCCTAAGGTTAGTGGGGTTACGTCAAGGAGTAGGATGTCTTGTACTTCTTTATTCAGTACGCCTCCTTGTATCGCTGCTCCCAGTGCTACAACTTCGTCTGGGTTCACACCTTTATTTGGTTCCTTGCCAAACAGGTCAACAACCATTTGTTGGACAGCCGGCATCCGTGTCATTCCCCCTACTAGTATTACCTCACTGATTTGTTGTTTACTGAAACCAGAATCACGTATCGCGTTGTTACAGGGTTCGGACGTTTTCTGAATCAAATCCGCTACGAGTTGTTCCATCTGAGATCTCGAAAGATTCAGAACTAAGTGCTTAGGTCCATTAGCATCTGCGGTTATGAATGGAAGATTGATTTCCGTTTGCATAAGGGTAGATAGTTCTATTTTAGCCTTTTCTGCTGCCTCTTTTAGGCGTTGTAACGCCATTCGATCTTGTCGCAAATCTATTGTGTTCTCTTTTTTGAATTCGTCGCATATCCAGTCTATGATTCGCTGATCGAAATCATCGCCTCCTAGGAAGGTATCACCGTTGGTCGACTTCACCTCGAAAACACCATCACCTAGCTCTAGGATAGATATATCAAAAGTTCCGCCACCTAGATCATATACAGCAATAACTTCTTCTTCTGATTTGCCTAGTCCGTATGCGAGTGCTGCTGCAGTGGGCTCGTTGATGATTCTCAAGACTTCCAAGCCAGCGACTTGACCTGCATCCTGGGTAGCTTGGCGTTGGGCATCATTGAAATATGCAGGAACAGTTATGACAGCTTGGTTAATCTGCTCGCCTAACTTTGCCTCTGCATCACTTTTTAGCTTTTGAAGTATCATTGCTGATACTTCTGGAGGCGAGTAGGATTTATCTCCCATATCTACCTGAGCATCACCTTTTGCATTTTTGGTAATGGCGTATGGTGCATGTTGCATCGCCTGCTGTACTTGTGAGACATCGTGTTTTTGTCCCATCAGCCGCTTGACAGAAAACACTGTATTTTCAGGATTAGTCACAGCTTGTCGTTTCGCAGCTTGACCGACATATCTTTCTCCCGTTTTTGGGTTGATTGCAACGACCGAAGGGGTTACCCTATTTCCTTCCGCATTTTCGGTGACATCAGGTTCCCCCGCTTCGATTACTGCCATGCAGGAGTTTGTAGTTCCTAAGTCAATTCCTAAAACTTTTGCCATGGTTCAATGGTCTCCTTATTCTTTGTCTTGTGGATTTGATTCACTCGCTGACTGAGATTTATGAGCGACTGATACTTGAGTTGCTCGGAGTAATTTCCCGTCTAGGAGATAGCCCTTCCTGAGTATAGCTACTATTTGTCCTTCATCGTATTCAGGATGAGCTTGATAGGTTAGCCCTTCATGGAATAGTGGGTCGAACGTATCTCCAGCGGATGCAGGTAGGGTGCTCAAACCTTCGATGGCTAGTACAGATTCTAGTTTGCGATAAATAAGTTCTATACCTGCAGCCCAAGTAGGGTCGGCTGTAAGTTTAGCGTCTTGCTGCATAGCTAGTTCAAAATCATCAATTATTGGCAATAGAGTTGAAAATACACGAGTCTTTTCGCGTTTGACTGTTTCGACTTTCTCATCTGCTGTGCGGCGTTTGAAATTGACTAGTTCTGCCTGAGCTCGCTGCATTCGGTCGCGATATTCATCTCGCTCTTGCACTGCCTGTATTACTGGATCTTGTAGAGGTTCCTCTGAAAGAGGAACCTCTACCTCTTGATCACAGCCATTTTCATTCTGAGTTTCTGTGTATTCTCGATTGATTTCATCCATTTTTCGACTCCAAGTTTCCTAGAACAAAGCCTTGGTGAGTTTTTTTGTCGTGTGTGAAAGGGGGCATATGGTTTCACCCCGACAATTTTAGCATATCAAAAATAGTATTCAGCCTACCATCTACTTCTGCCTGTATAGCTTTGGCTGAAGTATGTCGATGGGCACTGATTTGGGTATCGATCAATCTGTTTAGTATATCTAGAATAAGCTCGACTCCAGCCAAATTAAGTCCAAGATCGTCGACTAAATGTTTGATTACCCTTAATCTGGCTATGTCTTCCTCGGAATACAGCCGGCGTATTCCTACTGTTCTCGCTGGATTAATAAGACCCACGCGCTCGTATTTTCTTAAAGTCTGAGGATGTACTTCTAGAAGCCTCGCAGCAACGCTAATTACATATACACCTTCCAATTCGCGTTGATGATCCTCAGAACTAGACTCCCTGGTTCTGGTAGTATTTTGATCAGCTTGGGTTAAATCAATCGTTTCTGTTATACGCCGCCATCCGGTCGAGGGGTCGTAACTTATTCTTGTTCTTCGCATTAGTGCACACCCATACAACAAAAAGCTATCCATTGCAATAATAAATCTTGATACGCTCATTGTCAAGAATTATTATCTTTTGGGCACAGGTTGTAGACATTTAGTCCATTTCACACGGAGTTTAGCAATTTAACAGTTTCAATGATTGCGTGTGTAGTTGCCCGCAGTTTCACTGCTAATCTATTGGAACGAAATGTTCCAGTTATGGCTGTGCCTTTATCTTTATACTGTATGCCAATGTAATACGTTCCGGGTTCTTCTTTTTCTGCAGCTGTAGGGCCGGCTGATCCGGTTATAGAAATTCCAACATCAGCATTTGTTAATTCAATTGTCCGTTTTGCCATTGATAGCGCGACTTGTGGACTGACTACTCCATATGTGTGGATATCATTCTGCGAAACACCTAGATTAGTTTTTGCTTGAGTTTCGTAAGTGATAAATCCCCCTTTGTAGTACGCAGAACTACCAGGGACATCTGTGATAGTGGAACCAATCAGGCCACCAGTCATTGATTCCATGGTAGCTATAGTTGCTCCTTTGTTTGTTAGTAGTGCTCCTAATACCCCGGCGGGGGTATCCTCGTCCCAACCCCAAATGAATTCCTTTAAGGAATGTACAATTGCTTGCTGTATATTTATCAGTTTCTTATTGGCTTCTTCGCTGGAGGGAGCCATACTAATTATTCTCAAGTGAATTCCATCAGGTTTTGCATATATACCTGTATAGGGATCTTTTTCAGATAATATTTCGGGGATTAAATCGCTCACAGCGGATTCGGAAAGTCCGAAAGTTTTAATAGTACGAGTTTTGATCGCGAGATTTGTATTTGCATTAGCCATTATTGTGGAACCAGCCTCTTGCCACATTTTTTCCATTTCATGTGGAACTCCAGGCAGGGATAAAAGTACTTTTCCATCTGATTGAATGAGAAGTCCAGGTGCTGTACCGGCTGTATTTAATATTGGCTGAGCTGAAGGGATTATATCTGCCTGACGCAGGTTTATAGATGCAGGAGTTCTTCCTGTCCGGTTACTTAGAAATTGTTTGATGTGGTTTTCGATATTTGGATCTCGGTACAATTCCTCGTTGAAAAGTTTTGCGATTGCGTCTCGTGTCAGATCGTCGTGGGTAGGACCCAGTCCTCCAGTAACCACAATTATTTTGGAACGATTCCAAGCAAGTGATAAAATGTCCACAATTTCATCCAAATCATCGCGCACTTGAGTAACATGTGTTGTTTTCATGCCAAAAGCAGTTAGTTGGTTTGTGAGGTAGGTTGCATTGGTGTCTGTGATTTCTCCCATTAGGAGCTCAGTACCAATGGACACGATCTCTGCTTTCATATCAGGATAATCCTTTTTGGAAGGTGCACGACTATGTTAGGAAATGAGATACGTACTAGGACTTAGTCGCTTCTTGGTCAGAGTCAACATATGGAGGAGATTCAAGTACCTTTAGGAGACTATCAACCCATTCAGCGTCTAATGCAAGAACAGCATCTATCCCGAATATTTTCGAGTAGTACGCGTCGCCGTCTTGGGTTTTATCTCCTAGATTCCATATTCTTTGATGGAAGACTTCTAGTAGGGTCTGGTTGTCCCCTTCTTCAATCACTCCATACTCGAGGCGTATGGCTCCGAAGGGGTCATCAAGCCCATATTGAGCAGGATTTGTCATTTCAGCTTCGACTCGATACTGAATTTGGGGTCCTTTGAGCAATGGAGCAACTTCAGCTTCCCAGGCGGTGAGATCTATGGGATCTCTTTCAGCGGGTCGCTTACTAGTGTTGAATTGCCATCCTCGGGTTTTGTTCTTCGCAAATGCTACCTTTTCAAGGCCTCGTGATACATCCAATTCACTAACCCTGTCTGAAGTAGCGTGGAAGTACCATTTAGCATAGGGTATGTCCTTCAGCAAGTTGACCATTACGCCTGAGAAGGAAGCATCTACAAGGTATACATCTGAGGAGTCCTTAATTGTGACATAGTCGTTTGTGCGATCCTCTGTAGGATTGCCAATTCGATATTCGAAGACTCTATCGCCTTTTGCGTACATACGAATAATGGTTCTCGGGTCGTCGAGTCCATATTCAATTGGGTCCATTGAGTTGTCACACAATAGTCTGGAAGATCTGGGTCCGCTTAGAAGGTAGACAATACCTCCCCATCGTTCTAAGTCTACTTCAGTCGGGGATTCACCCTGAATGATCCAGTCGCTCCCTTTTTGTGTGAATTCGATTTCGCTACCCTCGTGTACTACCGTTACTCCGTGAATGTCTTCTGGGGTCACAAGCATTACAAATGGTTCTCCGCAGTCTCGAGGGGCATTAGGATCGATAGTCGTGCTCTGCGGTCTGGCCTGCGAGAATATCACTGTACCCGCAACCATTATCAAGAGGATGAGTAATATGACGGATGTTCGCACGTTCACAAGAAACTCCGATAAGGACCATTTAACATATTAGTGTCGACGCCACCAGACTATCGTTCCCAAGATGAGTATAGTGGTAGGGAGTAAGAAGAGACTGGAATATCGGATGAATTGAAATTCTTCTTTGTTTGTAACCAGTTCGCGGAATACGGTGGTCTTAGGCCTGATGGAGATTAGGTCATAATCACCTGTGAGCCAGTTTATCGAATTGAGTAGGAAATCCCGATTACTGAAAGCATCGAACCATCGGTTTGATGCAAAGTCTACATCTCCGAACACCACTATACGAGTTGGGGTTTCACTGACCGGTATTTCGCGGGGCGTATTTTCGGCATTTAGTTCCCCTGGGATTGGTCCGTAGCTTTGTACTGCCACGGATATTGCTACTGGTCCCCTTCTGTCAAGTGTAGGGTCGAAACTATTGTCCTCTTCGCGTGCGGTAATCCAACTATCAAACGATGTAAGCGCAAGTGGTATGACTTTCATTGTTGGTGGAATTAAATCAGGAGGTAGCGATGATGTTATTCCGACTGCATTGGGGTAAAAAGTTACATCCAAATTGTTTGTGATGCTTACTGGGTTTTCTCGTGGGTAGGTGTTTCCGAATTCTTCAGGGTTGCGATTGTACGACGTTGGTTCAAGTATAGGAGTCCTTGGACTTCCAGTTACTGAACTTCCCTGATCTACTACCATGCCTGGTGCCGGGAAAGCCCGCGCAGCGGAACGATTCCATAAGTTATCCGTTGCGTCCACTTCGACCGGTATCTCAACAGTTGAAAGAAGGGCTACTCCCCATGGGTGCAATAGACGGCGCCAATCTCTTGGTATATCGGGATCAGCAAGGACTAACATATTGCCACCCATTTCCAAGTACTCTTTAAGTAGTTCTTCTTCATTGGTGCCGCGCGTCAAGAAGCCTCTCGATGGCCCTGCAGCGATTAGTACTGCAGCGTCTTCGGGAACTTTGCCTTCCTTGAACAAATTCAGTGTATCTACTCTGTAGTTATCAGATATTAAGCCTCTTGCAGCGAGGCCAATGTCCTGATCGCTTATTATGTCCGTAGGAATTCTTTCCCCGTGGCCAATAAGGAAATACACAACTTTTTGCATTTCGCCTGTGACAACAAACAGGCCACTGGTGAAATCTTGTTCAGTTACGGGTGGGGTGAGAATTTGATGTCGTCTGCCGGTGTCTTTATTCTCAAGCACTACAGTTCCAAATTCAGTTACTTCGTACCTTCGAGCAGTTGAGGGATCTAACTCGGGGTCAACAAATCGGAAACTGAATTTATCGGAAGTTTGTGCAAATTCGTAAAGTAGTGTCTCTGTCTGGTATTTCAGTTGTTGTTGAAGTTGATCTGTCGGAACGAAAAATGCTATAGCCTCTATTTCTTCCTCAAGGTCAGCTAGCGCGTTTACGGTTTGTTTCGAGAGGGTAAATTGTTTTGTTGCAGTCGTGTCGAATCTGAATTCCTGAATAGCCACGATCAGGTATAAAAGCACAGTCAAGGCTAGGAAGAGAACTATCATGATGATAGTATTGGCACCATACCGTCCTTTTCTGCCTGTTATAGTGCTTAGTACAGTTCTGAATGATCCTATCCCCGCTAATCCTAGCAGGGCTAGCCCGAGGTATAGGACCGGACCCGTGAACGTTCTGAGATCAGGTGCCCACAGGTATATAATGGTAGCCCCAATCAAAGCAATTGCTCCTGACATTCCAAACACAGGGCTGAGGTCTGACAATGAGGCAAAAGTCTTACCCAATATTGTTTGATTTGTTATGTCGGATTCATGTCGATCAGGTACTCTACGGGAACTCAATTTACCTCCACCGTCTACTTTCTAGAGATCGTATGGTCAAGAACAGGAAAACAGCCGCTATAGCTAAATAATACCCGAAGTCTCTTGTTGACAAGACGCCTCGAAGGAAGTCTTCAAGATGGCTGTTGATAGCAAGTTCCTCAAGTATCACTGCTGCTACACCGTCAACTTGTCTCGCAGCTTCCTGGCTAATCGTAAGGATTACTAGGATACCAAAGCCTACGACCGCTGCGACGATTTGGTTTGGACTCAAAGACGAAGCAAGAAGTCCGACAGAAAGGGCAGCTACGCCGTACATGATGAATCCTACATATGCGCTCAGCAGTGGCATTATGTCAGGATCTCCAAAAACGAAAAGCAGCAGCACAAACCAAATGGTGAACGACAGGGTGCCTAGGAAAATAACGAGGCTGGCTATGAATTTTCCTAACACGATTTCTGAGTCTCGTACTGGCGCAGTCATAAGAAGCTCAAGAGTTCCTAGCTTTTGCTCTTCAGCAAGTAGCCGCATAGTGATAATAGGTGCCCATATGGGCATTATCAGCACTACAGCCCTATCTAGAAAGCCACGTACTGATGCGACTGGGAACGGGACACTGAGTGCGTCTATGAAGAAGAACCCTGTGAGCCCCACAAAGAATGCACCGATGACGTAAGCCATTGGCGATCCAAAGTAGGAGCGGATCTCTTTCATTGCTATAGCTATGATGTTTCTTATCACTGCGACTCTCTATCTGTGGTTGTAAGTTCAAGGAATATTTCTTCAAGGCTCATTTCCACGGATTGAAGTTCAAGTAGTCCCCATCCCTTCTGAACTATGGCTTGTGCTATCGACTCTCTGATATCCCCATCCAATCTGGCTTCGATTAAGTATGCCAGAGGGTTGTCGGAGTCTCTATGCACGTCTTGCACACCCTGAATCTCTCTTAATGCAGGCATCACTTCGTTACTGGGTCCGTTTATCGTTGCTGAGACTCGTTGAGACCTTTGCAGGTGGGAGGACAGGTTTGCAGGCGTGTCAACTGCAACGACTTGTCCTTCGTGGATGATAATAACTCGATCGCATACCATACTGACCTCTGGTAGTATGTGCGAGCTCAATACGAGAGTATGTTTTCCTCCCAGACTGCGTATGAGCTGCCTAGTTTCTACTACCTGTATTGGGTCAATTCCTATTGTCGGTTCATCCAGAATCAGGACATCTGGGTCATGCAGAATCGCTTGGCCGATGCCTACCCTTTGTCTATATCCTTTGGAAAGATTAGCAATGAAGCTTTTTTGATATTCTTGTAGTCCGCAGGTTTCAATCACTTCCGGGAGGCGTTCTTTCAAATTTGCTGTGGGCATACCTCGCAACGTTCCCATGTAGGTGAGATATTCGCTAACTGTCATGTCAGTATATAAAGGAACAGTTTCTGGGAGGTAGCCAATTCGTTGCCGAGCTTTTAGTGATTCTGTAGTGATATCGTATCCGCTGATGCGAGCTGTGCCTGAAGAGGGTGGCATGAACCCTGTTAAGATGCGCATACAAGTCGTTTTCCCAGCGCCGTTTGGTCCTAGTAGCCCGAGGATTTCTCCTTCTTCAACGGAGAAGTTAATGTTTTCGATACCTATAAAATTTCCGTAGTGCTTTGTGAGGTTGTCAGCTTCAATCATTACAGTCATGAGAGCATCCTAAAGCGATATTTGGTGCGGCTCGTTTAGCGAGTGGACGCCTTGGACCGTAGGCGGTAGGGTTATGCCCTATTCTCAAAAAATGAACACGCTTGGCAAGTATAGACTATACCTAGGTAGCATCGCAACGTTACTGTCTCAGAAAGTGAAATGCTTCCAACAAGATTTTTGAGTATGAAGTCTGATAATAGTTGGATTCGGGAATTTCTTGCGTGGGTGCGAAGACGGGGTAATTAGTAGCAGTATTTGCGATGTTTCCATTGGGTTATTGTAGGTGGTTGCCTGCTATGATACGAGTCTCGATTGATATTTATTAAAGGGGGCAGCGGATTTTATGGGCGAAACCAATCTTGATGAATCTGGGTCCACGAGTGATTACGAACTGGCCTTAAGGCACTTTAACGTTGGTAACATGAAACTTGATGGAGGATCCCCGATTGAAGCAGCAACTGAGTATCAGTCGGCGATTGAGTTATGGGAGCATGACGCACGATTTTACAACAACTTGGGTATAGCATATCGACAGAGGGGTGAATTAGGTGGTGCAGAAAAGAACCTAAGGAAAGCTCTTGAGCTCGATGCGAAATATCGAGATGCATACAGTAACTTGGGACTTACGCTGCTTGATCTAGAGTTGTATGAAGAGGCAGTTGTGAATTTTACAGTTGCATTATCGATTGATCCCAATTTTTGGTATGCCTATAACGGACGAGGCTTAGCTTATTGGGCTCTTGGGAAAAGAGAAGAGGCACTCTCCGACTATGAGAGACTCAAGAACCTGAGGTGACATTATCGTTTGTTATCCACCTAGGCGTAGTCGGTGATTGCCCCTATCTCTAAATCTTGTCAGGTGTGACCTGAATTAGGTTAGTTGACTAACCCTTTCCGATCCTGAATACCTTTGTACTGCACTTTGGGCAGGTACCTGAGGTCGCTGGGCGACCGTTTTTAAGGGTCACAGGTGTTGGGTTGCTAATTTCCGTCTTGGCTCGGCACTTTACGCAGTAGGCCTCCATAGCTAATCCTCCCATGAGTTAGAGTTGATTTAGGCATATGTTACCCGTGGAGAGCTGCAAACGCAAGCCTTTGCAAGCCCAATGCACTGAGAATTTACTTTAATGTAACAAATAAGTGATGGAGCGGGCGATGGGATTCGAACCCACGACATTCTGCTTGGAAGGCAGATACTCTTCCTCTGAGTTACGCCCGCTTGTAACGAATCGAAAGGCCTGAAGGGATGTGGTACTGAGAGAGAATTGTAGTCGTTTCTTTGTCGAGTTGTCCACCGGTAGCTAGAACGGCCATTAGGTATCTTGTCATAGTTGAGCTTTGCCAGTAGCGCAGTTAAGGCATAGGCTTTGCAATTCAAGGGAATGCGATGTTACTGAAACAGAGTATTGGCGTTCTACTCTGCGGATTTCTGTCTCCAAATCGCGTTCAAGAGTTGCGCCGATTTCAAAATCGGTGATTGTACCACATTCTCTACAGAAAATGTGGTGATGATGATCGTCTTGATGCTCTGTAAGTTCAATGACTTTAGTATTCTCAGGGGTTTGAAATTCAGATATTATCCCCGAATCCTTTAGGTCCTTGATTATGCGGTATAGGGATGATAATGCGATTTTGCCTTTTGAAAGCCGACTAATTTGCTCTACTGTTAGGGGGCGTTTTTCTTTGAGTAGGATGGCAAGAAGGGATAGCCTTGGCTGTGTGATGGTTATAGCTTTCGAAGTCAGAACTGTTCTCGAAAGTTCATCCAGGGATGATTGTTTAGATGATCGATTGCTTCGCATGTGCGCATTATATCAAATTTTGCCTTGACAAAGTGGATAGATGCATCTAATATCAGGTTGGAATGAAAATGAGAATCATTCTTATTTAGGGAGTTTGGGGGGGAAAACAGGATGAATATAATGCAACGCTTAATTTTAATAAGTGGTGTGATACTTATTGGGCTAATTGGTCTGATTGCTTGTGGTAGTGAGGATACAGTAGAAACTAGTCCTACAGCCACAGCCGTGGTGACTGAGGTTGAATCTTCATTTGCCGTTGTGGCTACCGTTCCGCTTGTCGCAGATTGGGTGTCAGAAGTAGTTGGACTAGATACGACTGTCAGGTCAATGATCCCGTATGGAGTAAACCCACATGGATACCTTTTTGGAGCGAAAGATATAGCGGAGGTAACAGAATCCGATATTGTTTTCGCGGTTGGATTGGAGTACGAGTCGAAAACATTTGAGAAGCTTATGGATGCTCATCCGGACCTTATAGTGGTTAACCTGGGAGATTTTGTTGACCCTATCCCATTTAAGGAAGATGGCCATGAAGGTCATGATGATCATGACGATGAAGATGGCCATGAAGGCCATGATGATCATGACGACGAAGATGGCCATGAAGGCCATGATGATCATGACGATGAAGATGAGCATGAAGGCCATGATGATCATGACGATGAAGATGGACATAAGGGCCATGATGATCACGATGGTGAGGATGGACATGAGGGGCATGATGGCCACGAAGGCCATGATCATGGCCTCTACGATCCACATTTCTGGTTTGATCCGGTGAGAGTTGCTAGTGCTGTTCAGATAATTGCAGACAAAATGAGCGAATTTGATCCAAATGGAGCTCAGCAGTATCAGAGTCGCGCCTCAGATTACTTGACCAAACTGAACGCGTTGGATCAAGATATTTATGATAGGATATCTGGAATTGCCGAATCTAATCGGATCGTAATGACCTCGCATGAATCATTGGGATACTTGGGTGCAAGGTATGAATTAAATGTAATTAGGGCAGTCATACCAACACTTAACGCAGATCAGGAGCCAGGGCCAGGACATTTGGTTGAAGCGATAGAATTGATTGAGGACCACGAGGTGCAAGTTATTTTCTTAGAAGCCGAGACAGCTGACGCGACCTCTGAGGTCGTAGCTGACGAGACGGGTATTGAAGTCGTCTCTGGGCTTCGTGTAGAAACTTTGAGAAATCGAGACGAAAGTTACATTAATTTCATGGAAGATAACATCGAGCTTATCGTTGAAACGTTAAAGAATCTTCCCTAGAGGGTCGAACGAGAGTTAAAAGCGGGAGTTGAATAGTCGTGGAGTCTGTTACCCCACAAGAATTGAATGTTGTATGCAACAACTTATGTGAAAACTGTAGTTGTTGCATACAGGTCTCAGATGTGTGCGTTGAATTTGAAAATGTGCTGGCCTTGGATAATGTTTCTTTTTCTATCAAGGCTGGCACATTAACTGGTATCGTAGGGCCGAACGGTGGTGGTAAAAGTACGTTGTTCAATTCCCTTGTCGGCTTGCAATCTATTAGCCATGGAACAATTCTAATAAACAATATGCCCTCAAATAGATCCTTGGGTAAGATTAGTTATGTCCCTCAAAAGGAGAGGATTAACTGGAGATTCCCCTTGACCGTTGAAGATGTGGTGTCTTTGGGGAGAATCGGTAAGGGATCAATTATGCAAAAATTGGGCTTTACTGGGAATCCCATCGTTGAAGAGTCGCTTAGGAAAGTCGATATGTGGGACCATAGAAAGGCTTTAGTGGCTAATTTGTCTGGCGGGCAGAGGCAGCGTACATTTATTGCGCGGGCCTTGACTCAAGAGGCTGATATTTTGCTGTTAGACGAAGCATTTAGTGGCGTCGATTTCGCGTCTCAAGAAGGAGTGATTGATGTGCTCCGGAGCCTTCGGGATGAGGGTAAGACTATATTGATGGCTACGCACGATCTGAATAGCCTGTCAGATCGTTTTGATGAAGTCCTATGTATTAATCGACATATATGTGCTCACGGGAATCCTGAATCTGTTTTCACCGACGAAGTACTGAAAGAACTATATGGTGCTCATGGTGAGCTTTTTGCTGAGCATCAGGTTGGCCGGCATAATCATGGGACTTGAGTTCCTACTCGAACCTTTACAGTATTCTTTCATAGTTAGAGCCTTGATTGTTAGTGTGTTGGTCGGGGTTATGTGTCCGTTTCTCGGCGCTTTCGTCATAAACCGTGAGATGGGCTTCATGGGTGATGCTTTGGCTCATTCAGTGCTTCCTGGGATGGTTATTGCTTATGGTATTGGATTCAGTCCGTACTTGGGAGCTATACCCAATGCCATTCTTGTCGCTTTGGGTATAGGCTACATTGTGAGAAAGACCCGGATGTCTGTAGACACATCGATAGGGATCGTTTTCTCCGCACTATTTTCTCTCGGGTTAATCATCTTGGCGCTGATGGGAGGCATAAGCATAAATGTCGAAGATATACTTTTGGGACAGGTCTTGAGCACATCGACGACTGATGTTTATACCACTCTAGCTCTGACCGGTATCGTGACGGCAATTATGATTTTGTTCTATAAGCCTTTGGTTTTTGTAGGATTTGACTTTGAAGGCTCCGCTGTTGCGGGTATTCCCGCAGTAAAATTGGATTATTTGCTGCTATCTGTACTGTCGGTGGTTATAGTGATGTCATTGAAAGTGGTAGGGATTGTTCTAGTTATCGGTATGTTGATCACGCCTGCAGCAGCTGCCGGGTTGATAGTAAGACGGTTTTCGGGAGTCATTATTTTGGGTATTGGATTTGGTGTGACTTCTGCACTAGTAGGTCTTTATGCTTCTTACTACTTTAATTTGCCCTCAGGTCCGGCAATAGCACTCGCATCTACAGGTATTTTTGGATGCTCTCTAATTAAAAGATGGCAGTGGGGATGACAGTCTCGATCACAACGGTGGTTAACGGTATACACCAGATTCACCTTGGTGCCACTTCTGCTACTTTGATTGAAACTGGAGACAGTCCAGTTCTGATTGATGTGGGATGGAAATGGAGTTACAACAGACTGAAGGATTCGTTGCGTGCACTGGGATATTATCCAGAGGATATTTCACTGGTCGCCATGACGCATTATCATCCTGACCATAGTGGAGGAATGGAAGCTTTCCGTAACAAAACAGGCGCACACCTGGCTGTACATGATGCGGAAGCGCTGATATATACTTCTGAATTACCCATACCTCCTATCATGTACGGGTGGAAGGGCGGCTTTGGGATTTTGAACCCATTGTTGAACCTCGTGGGGATGCACCCTACCCCTGCAGATATAATTCTCCAGGATAAAGAAATGTTACCCTCGGTGGCAGATATTGAAGTTATTCATACCCCGGGGCACACTGCTGGTAGCGTATCTTTTTACATTCCATCTAAACAGACGCTTATTGTGGGAGATGCGATGATGTATAAGCATGGCAAATTGTCCCCTCCCCACAGCACTTTTAGTCATGATAATGTCGTTGCACTTGATTCCATACGTAAATTAACGCAATATGACTGTTCTGTCGTATGCTTTAGTCATTATCCCCCTTTAATCGGAGATGCACAGAATCAGATCAATGAATTAGCAGCAAGTGTGGGGTGACGAAATCCATTGATATAAAGGAGTAGGTTATGTACACCAATCTCGTTGATTTCTTGGATCAGTCTGCTGAAAAATATCGAACCAAACCTGCGCTTATGTTTAAGCCTGGCTTTAAATACATAAGTTGGACGTATGATGAGTTGGTGCGTGATTCTAAGAAGGCAGCAGCATATCTTGCCCAAGAAGGTCTGCAGAAGGGTGATCGGGTGGTGATTTGGGCTCCGAATTCTCCTCTCTGGGTTGTCGCTTTTTTTGGTTGCTTGAGAGCTGGTGTTATTGTCGTTCCCCTAGATATGCAAAGTTCCCCTGAGTTCGTTGATGCAGTGATATCGAAAACGCGGCCAAAACTGGTTTTGATATCCCGTGTTACGCCTACGGATACTGAACAAATCGGAGTTAAGTCTATTTATTACGAAGACCTACCGGTTTTGTATCAGCAATTTGATACCGAACCAGCGGTACAGATCAATGATGAAGATGTTGCTGAGGTGATGTTTACTTCGGGCACTACTGGTGCACCTAAGGGAGTTATGCTGACTCACAAGAATTTGATTGCAAATCTCAATTCGTTGAGCGAAGTCATCACTGGCAGATCAACTGACCGCCTGATTTCTATTCTCCCTCTAAGCCATATGTTTGAACAGATGGGAGGCTTATTGTTTCCACTCAAGATAGGTGCAGATATCACCTACGCAATGAGCCGGAGACCAAAAGTATTGTTCAGGACAATGCAAGAAAGAAAAGTAACCGTTATGTTACTCGTGCCACAGGCATTGGACTTGTTCAAGAAGGGTATTGAACGTGAAATCGCACGTCAAGGTAAAGCTGGCATATTCGGGAAAATGCTATCTGCAGCAGAAAAAGTCCCTACCTCGATGAGAAGACTGATTTTCCGAAGGATTCGTCAGCAAATGGGAGGCAAACTTCGTTTGATTTTTGCCGGAGGCGCTGCATTACCGGAACCAGTTGGGCATTGGTGGACGCTCCTTGGAATAGACGTGATACAGGGTTATGGAGCTACTGAGGCATCACCCGTTGTGGCTTGTCATCCAGAAAAATTCCCTAGATATGATAGCCCAGGTCCTCCATTGCCTGGAGTGGAGGTTCGTATCTCGGATGATGGTGAAGTGCTCGTGCGTGGGGACAATATCACTCCGGGATATTGGGAGGATGAAGAGAGGACGAAAGATATTTTCGAAGGTGATTGGTATAAGACTGGAGATCAAGGATTGATTGATGAGTATGGATTCGTCCGCTTGAATGGGCGGAAGAAAGACATGATTGTTTTGCCAAACGGACAAAACGTGTTTCCCGAAGATGTGGAGGATGTGCTTCGGCAGCACGAAGATGTGAAAGACACCACTGTTTTAGGAATGGAAGTGGAAGATTCTGTTCAGGTGCATGCAGTTGTCATAATGCAGGAAGAGAATTCAGGCATCGCTGAAATTATTAATTGGGCGAATCGCCAATTGGCTAGCCATCAAAGAATTCGCACCCATAGTGTTTGGTCTGGTGATGACTTTCCTAGAACTCATACCATGAAAATAAAGAAACCGCTCGTACTAGAAGCTATTTTGCGTGAAGGGACTGGGAATGAACCGGCCGGAATTGCCGTAGCGAAAAAAGAAGAGGAACCAGCCCAATCTCCATTGCTAGCTGTACTTTCGGAACTCGTTGGTGTTCCCCCAAATCAAATAGGTATGGACGTTCAACTAGAATCCGGATTGGGTCTGGATTCGCTTGCCCGAGTTGACCTGCTTTCAGCTATTGAGGAAGATTTGGAGGTATATGTTGATGATGGTGATATAACGCCTGAAACTACTGTTGAAGATTTGGAAAGATTAGTCCAACTGGGAACATCTTCCGATAGCGGCGGTGGATATAGCCATTGGGGGTTAGCGACTTGGGCTCGTTTGGTCCGGGGCGTTGGTCAAAATCTCGTTTTGTTTCCAGTAATAAAGGCTTGCTATCGCATCGAGGTACGCGGGCTTGAAAATTTTGAGAACATCGATCGCACAATCTTACTGGTCGGCAACCATTGTTTGCATCACGATAACGAGATATATATGCGATCGCTGCCGAGCAAAATTCGTCGGAATCTTGCAATTGCCGCTGGGGCTCACATGTATAACAATCCTCTAAGAGGAGCTATTCTCACCCTTTTTGGGAATGCATTCCCTTTTGCTACTGGAAAAGCGGAGAAGGTCCACAACAAAGGAAATATTAGGGCGAGCATGGATAATATGGGGATAATAATGGATAAGGGGTGGTCTGTGATGATTTACCCTGAAGGTGAGTTAACTGTTGGCGGTCCAATGCAACCTTTTCTTCGAGGTACTGGGTTAATGGCTATAGGAGGGAATTTACCGGTGATTCCGATGTATATTAACATCCATAAATTCGGGATTCCGTCTCGCTTACCGTGGTTTAGGCGGGGCAGGGTTACTGTCAATTTTGGTGCGCCACTCGTGCCTCCATGGGACGGGACGGTCGAAGAGGCGACAACAAGAATCGAGGAAAGCGTTAAGGATTTGGCTATTGTTTAAGAATGAAGGATTAGGCAGATCTGCTTGTTTTCGAGTTGGGGATTTTTAAGAATGGTTTCTCGATTTTCTGAGTATCGATTTAGGTATGATGCTGGAAAAACTCTGCTAATCGCTTTGCTACTACTCGTTTCTTTTGGCATGCGTATTCTGGGTATAGATTGGGATCAGGGGGTTATGTATCACCCTGATGAGCGGGCCATATTTATGAAGGCCTGGGATCTTTCATTTCCTGTAGATAATTTAGGGTTACTCTTTAATGCAGATCAGAGCCCATGGAATCCAAGATGGTTTCCTTATGGCAGTTATTTGCTTTATCAGCTTAAGATCGCTTCCGAGGTTATGAGCATAGGTGAATTTGGTGATCTCAGATTTATTGGGAGAGGATTAGCCGCACTAGCAGATACGTTCACAGTATTTGTCGTGGTAATGATTGGTCAAAGATTTTTCAATTTCGCTACTGCATTAGTAGCGGGTATGCTCACGGCATTTTGTGTTCTCCATATCCAATTGAGTCACTTTTACACTGCTGAACCGTTCTTCACTTTATTTGTACTATGCTGCCTATGGTTTGCGTATAAAGTCGCTGAATCTGGAAGGGTTCGTGACGGCGCGATTGCAGGTATATTTTTTGGCCTAGCAATGGGTACTAAAGTTAGTGCTGCTCCTGTTATCGGAGCCTTTGCGGTCGCTTGCATGCTAAATGTTATGCAGGCAAGTCAGTGGGAAGATTTTTCCTTTCAAAAAGCCAGAGTAGGGTTATTTCGGGCCCTTCAATTGATGGCAACGTTTCTCGTATCTGGGTTTGTCGTGTTTGTAATCGTATGTCCGTATGTCTTATTGGACTTTAGTACATTTCTGATGGATATAACGGAGCAGCGACAGATGGTTACTCGCTCAGTTGATCTTCCTTACACGCGGCAGTATGAGGGAACAACCCGATATCTGTATCAGGTTGTTCAGTTATCCAAATGGGGATTAGGTATCCCTTTAGCCAGTATGGTTTTCGTTGGCCTAACATACAGTTGCTGGAGATTGTATAAGCGACTAAATAATGGCCTCGTTATTCTGCTTGCTTGGCTAATACTATATACGGTAGTCACAGGGTGGTTTGATGTAAAATTCTTGCGCTATATGCTGCCAGTTGTTCCGGTGATGATCATAGTAGGAACTTATGGGGTCATCAGTTTAGCTGAGAATATGAAATCCACCGCGAATACCGTATCGAGGGTTATTTTGGGGATGGTCATAGGTGTGACTATTCTTACCGCAGGCTATGCTGTAGCTTATCTCCAGATATACACCGAACCCCATGTCGCGACCCGTGCTTCTGCGTGGATCAATAACAATATTCCAGTCAACTCCTTGTTATTAAGTGAGCACTGGGAGGAGTCGATACCCGGTATCGAGCAATACCCGCAACAAAAGTTGCCTATGTATGAAGTCGATGATGAGAAGAAATTAAATGAACTTTCCTTTATGGCTTCTACAGCAGATTATATTATATTTTATAGTGATCGTTTGTACGGTACGGTGGGGCGTCTCGAGCAAAGATATCCGATAAGTGGGGGATTTTACCGTACGCTGTTTAGTGGGGAATTGGGCTACATATTGGCTCATGCAGAACATGCGTATCCGAATTTGCTAGGTGTGAGTATTGTTAATGATACATTTGGGCGACCAAGTTTGCCCGTTCCAGATGGCGCTACCAACATTACGGGTACTCTAGAAATCAAGCTTGGATATTCTGATGAGAGCTTTACAGTATATGATCACCCATTAATTTTGATTTTTGCTAACGAAAAACGACTTAGCAAAACATATATCCAAGAAGCTATAGTTGCAGATTCAATATGGCTTCGTCCCGATGGGATACTGCAAGATAGCTATCACATATACTCTCAAAATCAGCCGGCGGAGTTTTCTGATGAACAAAAAGGTGTTTACCAACAGGCAGGCACTTGGAGTTCATTGGTCATGGAAGCTAATCGTAGTTTAGCCTTGCAGGTAGTTCTATGGGTTGGGCTAGTTATTATGATCCACCTCGCAGTACTTCCGTTATGCGTATCCATATTCTCTGCATTGCCGGATCGTGGTTACCTTTTGGGGAAAACTTTTGGGATCCTGATTACGTGCTTCCTAGTCTGGCTGTTTGCATCTTTGGGGATTATGGAATTTACCAGTTTGTTCTTCTGGGTGATTTTGGGGATTGTTGGGGTGAGTATATGGGTATGGGCTGGCACGAAGAATAGGGTTTTCAAAGAGATGTTGCAGTTACATTGGAAGCAGTGGGGGCTCGGAGAAGTTATATTTCTCGGAGCATTTTTCGCATTCTTGGTAATTCGTATGATGAATCCGGATTTGTGGCATCCATGGAGGGGTGGGGAAAAATTCATGGAATTGGCATATCTGTCGGCAACTTTTAAATCTGCCTTTATGCCTCCTTATGATCCGTGGTTTGCTGGCGGTTATCTAAATTATTACTATTTTGGTTATTTTTTCATAGCTTGTTTGGCGAAAGCTGTTTTTATTTCTCCTTCGCTGGCTTTCAATTTGGCCATTCCATTGATTTTTGCATTGATAGTCAGCAATAGCTATTCGCTTGGATATAATTTGGCAGCGATTGGGGATCAAAATTGGCATGAGGATTTACATAAAATTAGGAAACGATATGTTTCTAGTGGGATTTTTACCGCGTTACTTGTTGCTGTTCTGGCCAATCTTGATGGAGTAATTCAACTGTACGAGAGATTCCGATATAGGTTTTTTGAGGGAGGGGGATGGTCCGGGTTCGACTACTGGCGGAGCAGTAGACTTATGCCTCCTGATCCCCCGGGGCATGAGATAACTGAGTTTCCATATTGGTCTTTGCTTTTCGGTGACTTGCACGCGCATGTGATGAGCATTCCCTTTGGCCTATTGGTTCTCGGGCTTTTGTTGACAATTTTCGTGCGGGGAATATCTCTAAGCTTCAAGAGTTTAGCGATTTATGGTTTCCTTGCTTTAAGTTGTGGTGCACTATGGCCATTGAATGCGTGGGATTTTCCTACCTATGTAGCTTTGATTATCGGTGTTTTAGGGTTTGTATCTATAAGGGATCACCGATTGGAAAAAAGTGGACTTATTCGATCAGCTATTATTGCAATTGGGGTTACTAGTCTCAGTGTGATTTTATATCTTCCCTTTCACCAAGCATACAAAGGATATGGATTAGGACTAGTGATCAGTAAGACGCAAACCGATGCTATCCAGTATCTGATGATTCATGGATTGTTTGTCTTCATACTCGTTAGTTTTGTGATTTGGATGTACGGTAACGGCTTTAAGGTTTTGTTGGGTAGAGGGTTGGGTTTTAGCACAGGCATACAGTTTTCTGGATTGCATATAAGGAAGTATTTGCATTGGGGCCGTGATTATATAACGCCTCAAGAAGATACGAATGTTGTCCAAAATACTCTGGTCCAAGAGCAAAGCAACAGATACGCCGAATTGCCTCTAGATACTTCGGTGAGGCGCTGGTTGATATGGTTTATTGTAGTTAGCGCTATAGGAATTTTATCTTTGTTTGCGTTATCCGGTTATCTCGTGGTGGTTGCCCTGTCTGTAGTTGCTGGCAGTATTGTTTGGATGGTTGTCCGTGGGGCACTATGTGGTTATACCGGGCGTGCAGATAGCTTTGCGCTTTTAGTGGTAGTTATGGCCCTTATGTTAGGGGTGGCGGTAGATGTTGTCACGTTTAACAACGATATTGGCAGGATGAATACGGTTTTCAAATTTTATGAACAGGCATGGGTCCTTTGGGGTATTGGTTGTGGGTATCTGTTGTATCTTTTGATATCACGGTGGCTGATGCCTTTTAGTGTTAATAGGTATAAATTCATTTGGGGTTTTTCTCTGGTTGGATTGATTATTAGTGCTTCTGTTTTTCCTATTCTTGGTACACAAGCACGATTAAACGATCGGTTTCAGACCTTGCCTATGACTTTGGACGGGATGGCTTATATGGAGATGTCTACGTATAGCGATCCAAATGGTCCTATAGAGTTGAAAAACGATCTTCGAGCTATAGAGTGGATGCGTGAGAACGTGCAAGGGTCTCCGGTAATTTTGGAGGGACGTGCACCACTGTATCGGTGGGGCGGCAGAATTTCAGTATATACTGGCTTGCCTTCAATAGTTGGATGGGATTGGCATCAGACTCAGCAGCGTATGGCTTTTGGTCAGGAGGTTAATAATCGAAGTCAGGTCGTTGACCTTATATACAATACTGAAAATGAGAATCATGCTATTGATTTGATTGATTATTATGATGTGAGGTATGTCGTCTTGGGCGAATTAGAACATCTCTATTACAACACATCTGGACTTCGCAAATTCGATAATATGATTGGCAATGGATTAGATTTAGCTTATCAATACCCGGCAGTAAATCCCAAAGTTAAGATTTATAGTAGAGTGCCTTAAGATAGGTTGACCAGAGAAAACGGATCATCTCTTGTTTATGATTTGAGAGGCGTTGAATAAGGCAAAATGAGAAATCATGTTACGTTCTAGATTCATACGGCTGTTGTTTTTGATTCCCAGAGATTTGGTGAATGATTTTCTTGCGAAAAACTGTACACAGTTTGCTGCAGCGATCTCTTTCTATGCTTTATTTTCGTTATTCCCATTGACCTTAGCAGTAGTTTCAGGCCTAAGTTTTTTTCTGGGTGATCCAGAATCAGGTGTTGATTTAGCTCATCAGATCAGTGAGTTGGCTCCGGTGTCTAGTGACTGGGTGGGCGCTACAATAGCTGGAGTGGTAGAAAAGAGGGCTATCACGGGGGTCGCTGCTGTAATAGGGCTGATATGGGCGTCTAATGCTGTTTTTGGTGCGATACGAAAAGGAGTTAATGCTGCGTGGGGAATATCCAAACCGCGTCCATTTTTGTCAGAAAGAATAATAGATATATCGCTGACATTTGGTGCGGCTTTGTTGATATTGGTTTCGATATCTACCACAACAATTAGAACATTCTTGCGTCACACAATTGATTGGGCACAACAACAGATTTGCGGACGGGAGTTAGCAGAAGCTTCGATAGTTCAATTAGATGGCATTTGCATGGTTGATCCGGCCCTTGTTTTTGGAGGAATCTTAGATTTAATCGCGCCTATATTCGCTCCGCTCCTGACGCTTATTACGTTTATAGTCTTGTATAGGTTTTTGCCTAACACGTCAGTGCGGGTCTCAGATGTTTGGCCCGGGGCACTGATTGCTTCCCTATCATTTGAGATGCTCAAGAGTGGCTTCGTATGGTATGTTGCTGCTTATCCTGCATACAATGTGGTGTACGGTACGCTTGGTGCGGTGGTGGCTTTGCTAGCTTGGATATATCTCTCTGCTATTGTGTTACTTTTTGGGGCATTGGTGACATCGCGCTACTCTCGGTATTTATCCCAAGGAGCAGAGAGAGTGGGGTGGCTTTTCTGGAGAGCAGTTTCTGGTACGAATGATCGATGATGGAGAGCGCTGTGGCAAGTAGTTTTGATAAACCAATCCATCAAGGTAGCGGATTCTGGTGTTGGCTGGCGATTGCTGCTCTAGCTTTATTTTTGCTCGTTTCTGGATGTGGTTCTGATAGTGGAGGTGGGGATTCTTTGCAAGTTTCTGAATCAATGATTGAGACGACACAAGTAGATTCACTTTCTTCGGAACGAGGTTTACCGAGTTTGGCCCCGATTGTTAGTGAAGTATTACCCTTCGTAGTTTCTATAACAACTGAGCAAATACGGCCACAGTTTTTCTATCAAATCGCGGTCCCGGGTGCTGGTACCGGAATTATTATTCGATCGGATGGTCATATTGTGACTAATGATCATGTGATAGCGGGTGCTCGAAGTGTTGTCGTTACCTTGCATGATGGCCGACAATTTGATGCTGAAGTTGTTGGGAGGGATCTCCAGAGTGATCTTGCAGTTATCAAGATAGCTATGACGGGATTGCCAATAGCGAATGCCCCTGAGATCTCTCAGTTAAGAGTAGGTGATTGGGTAATGGCGGTGGGTAATGCTTTATCCTTAGAAGGTGGAAACACGGTAACTATTGGTATTGTCAGTGCATTGGGACGAACTATCCTCACAGACCCCTATGAGGATATCTATTTATATGAAACGATTCAGACAGATGCTGCAATCAATGAGGGGAATAGTGGTGGCCCACTTATCGATATGGAGGGTAATGTAGTGGGCATCAATGTGGCCATTGATAGCACTGCGCAAGGCATTGGCTTTGCAATACCTTGGGCAACAGTTAAAACGATTACTCATGAGCTCATTTCAGTAGGGCGAGTGATACGTCCGATGCTAGGGGTTATAGCGATTGAATATACCTCTGCAGTCGCTCGGAGTATAGATAAAGAATGGATACGAGGACTTCTAGTTCTGAGAGTTTTTGAGTCGACAACTGCTGCTGAGATTGGGATAGTCTCGGGGGATATCATTACTAGTATTAATGGCGACCCTGTAGCGGATATAAAAGAATTTCGTCAGATAATAGGGAGATATGAAGTTGGAGATACGCTTGAGGTGGCTATTGAGCGTGACGGAGAAGCCATAATTTTGGAAGCTGTCTTGCAGGAAAAACCAGAGGGAGTGAGTTTACAAGTACTTTGATTCAATGTCGGTGTCGAATCAACATCTCACTCCAGTACTAAGTATTCAGGCAGTCTTACCAGAGGGTTTAGAGGGTATTAATTCTGCTTCACCCCTATGGTTACTGATGCATCTCCTATCTTGAAAGTATCCTGTGTAAAGGTGTCATCTGGTTGTTGAAATTCAATTAAGTCCGCTAAAGTTTCAATTTGTAGGTAATGTTCAAATAGTGCAACTGTGTCTCGAATATTTTCGTTGGCTTCGTACCGGATAGATATATGATCAGATATTCCGAAATTTGCTGTTCGTCTCAATCCCTGAACGTGGTGAACTAGATCACGAATTAACCCTTCTTGGTACAGTAAGGTTGGAATGTTGGTTGATATGCCCACGAGGTAGTCGGATTCCTCTGAGACGCTGTAGCCTTCTCTTTCGATCCTCTGAATGAGAAAGTCTTCGGGGGTTAGGCTAATATTACTAAGCGTTATGGTTACAGGATCACTGCTGTAAAGCTTTTCTATAATGTCGTCTTGATCAGCATTTGCTAGGCTCGCTTGCAATTCAGGTAAGTGTCTACCATGTTTGGGCCCGACTGTTTGAGTGTTTAGCTGGACGCGGAGGTCATATAAAATTGCAGGATCATTTATAAGTACGACTTTCTTTACGTTGAGTTCTTCTAAGATCTGTTGTTCCACAGATGATAAAAGATCAGGGTTAACTGTTTGTGGTAAGAGTACCGTAACAGCTGCTAGCGGTTGGCGAACCCGAATTCCCGTTTTGCTGCGACTTGCTCTACCGAGAGAGGATATCTGCATTGCCATTCTCGTTGCCTCTGATAAATCTCGGTCAATCATGTTGGGGTCACTAATAGGGAAAGATGTCAGGTGGATGCTTTGGTGTTCCTCACTTGCGTAAGGCATCACAAGATTTTGGTATATCGTTTCTGTAATGAAAGGTGCGATAGGAGCCATCAATTTGCAAACAGTTACTAAACAAGCATACAGGGTGTCGTAGGCTGCGCCCTTTTCCGTATCGTTTTCATTTTTCCAAAATCGCCGTCGACTTCTTCGCACATACCAATTAGACAGAAGCTCGACGAAAGTTTCTATTTTTCGGGCAGCTTCTGCTGACTGGTATCGGTCGAAGTTCAACGTCACTTCCGAGATCAAATCATTCAGTTCACTGAGAATCCAACGATCGATTTCAGTAAGGTTATTTTGGTCGAAATGTGCATTAGGTTCGAATTCATCGATGTTTGCATAGGTGACAAAAAAGCTATAGATGTTCCATAAGGTAAGGAAAAATTGGCGATTAATTTCGTCGGTGATATTTGCACCGAAATTTAGGTTTACTGCCGGGTTGTGCCGCGTGAAAACCCAACGCATTGCATCAACTCCCATTGTTTCTGCGGCATCCTCAAACCAGATTGCATTGCCTTTGCTTTTATGCATTTCTTCCCCGTGTTCATCTCTCATTAGGGCGTAGCTAAAAACATTCTGAAATGGTTCTGTATTCTCAAGTACTGTTGACATCGTCAATAGGGAATAAAACCAATTTCGAAATTGTCCAGGGAAGCTTTCTGAAATCCAGTCCGCTGGAAACCAGTCTTGCCAGTGATCCTTATCAATGGTGTAATCAAGGGTCGAGAATGGCGCTATTCCTGCATCTAACCATGGGTTTCCCACGTCAGAGATTCGATCGACAGGCAATCCACAATCGCTACAGGCAATCTTTACTGAATCAATCCACGGTCGATGTGGGGTGTGGCCTTCGAAATCGGCCAATCCTTCTATAGCACGGGATGCGAGTTCGTCCTTACTCCCCATTACCTCGAAGTTTCCGCAACTGCACTTGTATATAGGAAGCGCTAATCCCCAATATCTTTTTTTTGATATCATCCAGTCATCCATGTTTTGTAGCCAGTCCAGTTCTCTCTTTAGCCCGAATTCAGGAATCCAGTTGATTTTCTTGGTGACCTCTGCGATCATCAATCGTAGGTCCTGCATGGAGATAAACCATTCATTAACTAATCGGAAAACTAACTCGGTATCACATCGCCAACAAACTGGATATCTGTGAGTGTAGGTTTCTACTTTATACATTCGTTCCGTGTCTTGAAGATATTGGAATATTGATGGATTTACGTTAGCAACATTTTGGCCAGTTAGCCATCCGAATCCTTCTACAAAGTCGCCGGATTCATCTAGTGGTGCAATCACATTAAGTGAAAATTCCTTGCCTAGGGCAAAGTCTTCTTCTCCTGCCCCAGGAGCGATATGGACAATACCAGTGCCCTCTTCGTCGCTGACATCATTCCAAGGTATTACCTCATGGCCTACATCTTTTTGGACAGCTAAGTCAGTGAATAGCCCTTCATATTCAATTCCTACCAGATTTTCCCCAGTGACTTCTTGCAAGATTTCGTAAGGTCCTTCGAGCACCTTAAGAAGGTTCTTGGCTAGATAAAGGTGTCGGTTCTGGTGAGAAACCAGTACATAGGTGATAGTTGGGTTAACGGCCAGTGACACGTTTGACGATAATGTCCACGGAGTGGTCGTCCATGCGAGGAAGTAGGTGTTGATCTCATTGCTTAAACGGAATGCGACATACACGCTCTCATGCGTGACTTCTTTATAGCCTTCGGTCACTATTTCGTGTTGAGAAAGACCAGTTCCGCATCGAGGGCACCACGGCATTACATCTGTGCCCTCGTACAACCATCCCTTGTTATGGCATGTTTTGAGAAAATGCCAGATAGTGTAGTTATTTGTATCAGACATAGTGTGATAGGAGTTATCCCAATCCATCCAGTATCCTAACCGCACGGATTGGTCAGTTATTATCTGAGAAAACTTTCGTACCCGTTCCTTGCAAAGTTCTACGAAACGGTCTATCCCGTATTGTTCAATGTCTTTCTTTGAGCGGAATCCAAGCTCTTTTTCTACCTCTACTTCAATCCAGAGACCTTGTCCGTCAAAACCATTTTGATAGCGTTGACGGTATCCTGACATGGTTTTGTATCGTTGGAAGAGGTCCTTGTAAGTACGTCCCCATGCATGATGTACTCCCATTGGATTATTAGCTGTTATTGGACCGTCGATGAAGGAGAAGCGTTTTTCAGACTCTGCGTTTTTGTTTAGGTATTTTTTTGCGATGTCATGTTTTTTCCACCACTCTAGAATTTCTTTTTCGAGGGAGACAAAATCTACCTGACTGGATACGGGTCGAAACATAGCTGGTTTAACATCCTTATAGCTTTCCATATATGCGGTAGGAGCCCACAGAAACAAGGCATTTAGGAAGCTTGCGTCTCATGAAATTTTATTAGTTTGCATAGCAAGCGTAGAACGGGACTAAGTGAGTGTCAAGTTTGGTGTGTTCTAATTTTCACGGATGCTTATCAGCAGTTAAGTACAAGGAGTGTTCTTTGATTACTTGTGCTAGACTGAATTCCTATCTTTTCTAGATACTTTTATTAACTAAGATATTCATAATAGGGAGGGGTAATAATGGCATTAACCCCAGAAGAGGCACTTTATGATGCTATCGATTCTGCAGGAAGTGAAGCGAATAAAAAATATCGCGATGTAATCCATCTTCCATTTTTTTTTACAGGAGGAGCATTTCAAGATGGGTATGCGATCACTGAAGAAGATCAAGTTCCTGAATATCGTTCTCATGAATTTTCAACACGTTCACCGTCATTCATCGGATCCACAGTTAAACTTAATTCCTTTGAAGTGATTGTCAGAGATCTTCGTAAAGTTGCCTT
>CEUZ01286009.1_pt1 | contig 33456 bp, 20 predicted proteins | sample 361511 | NCBI WGS metagenome assembly CEUZ01 (sample SAMEA2622822, study PRJEB7988) | marine metagenome | biome: marine biome (ENVO:00000447); feature: surface water layer (ENVO:00002042); material: "saline water (ENVO:00002010), including plankton (ENVO:xxxxxxxx)" | depth 5 m | reverse complement strand
CCATTTTCATCGTAACCATAGATTGGATTACCGTTGGCGTCATAGCCGATAATAGGATTTCCGTTCTCGTCATAGCCTAGGATCGGATTACCATTTTCATCGTATCCATAGATCGGATTGCCATTCTCATCATAGCCTAGGATCGGATTACCGTTTTCATCGTACCCATAAATTGGATTGCCGTTTTCATCATAGCCGATAATCGCATTCCCGTTTTCGTCATAACCATAGATTGGATTACCGTCCTCATCATAGCCATAGATCGGGCGACCATCTTCATCAACGGCTACAGGCGCGTCACCATAGATCGGATTACCATTTTCATCATAGCCGATAATCGGGCGACCGTTTTCATCGTACCCATAGATCGGGTTACCGTCTTTATCATAGCCAACGATTTCACGGCCGCTTGCGTCAGCCTTTTTAGCCCCTGATTTAGAGGCCTTCGCATCCCCATAGATCGGATTACCGTTCTCATCGTAACCAATAATCGGACGGCCATTTTCGTCATAGCCTAAAATTGGATTACCATTTTCGTCGTAACCATAGATTGGATTACCGTCTTCATCAAAGGCTACAGGCGCATCGCCATAGATTGGCTTGCCGTTTTCATCATAGCCAATAATGGGACGACCGTTCTCATCATAGCCATAGATCGGGTTGCCGTCCTTATCATAGCCTACAATCCGGCGCCCATCTTCATCCTCACCCAAAGGCGCATCGCCATAAATTGGGTTACCATTTTCATCATAACCGATAATTGGATTACCGTTCTCATCATACCCATAGATCGGGTTGCCGTCCTTATCATAGCCTACAATCGCACGGCCAGCCTCGTCATAGCCTAATGGCTCATCCCCATAGATAGGATTGCCGTTCTTATCATAGCCAATAATGGGACGGCCATTTTCATCATAGCCATAAATTGGATTGCCGTCCTTATCGTACCCTAGGATGGGGCGGCCCTCTTCATCATAGGCGACAGGCTTGTTACCATAGATTGGGTTACCATCTTCATCATAACCGATAATCGGGCGACCATTTTCATCATAGCCGATAATCGGATTACCGTTCGCGTCATAGCCCAAGATAGGGTTACCATTTTCATCATACCCATAGATCGGGTTGCCGTTCTCGTCATAGCCATAAATCGGGCGACCATTCTTATCGTAAGCTATGGGCGAGCTACCATAAGTTGGCTTACCTTCCGCGTCATAGTCGATAATGGGACGACCATTTTCATCATAGCCATAAACAGGATTACCATCTTTATCGTAACCAATAATCGTACGACCACCAGCGCCCGTCCCATATCCTTTTCCGGGAATACGCTGCGCCCCGATCGAATCACAATCGCACTCCTCATCCATTTCAAAACGCTTTTTCTTGCGAATATCGCGCCAACGCTTCAGCGGGTCATCTCTGCCATTATCATCGTCACCAACGATTGAAAAGACACCACTATCAACATCAATCGGCGTTGGTATTGCGCTACCGCCTGAGGCAATTGCCTTTTCTAAGCGCTGCTCATTTTGATCAATAACCGCATCGATATAGGCCTGAGAGCTGCCTTCCGTAGAGGTTGAACCACTGGTCTCGGGCGCAGCCGTCATCCGTGAACGTGAGGATGCTTCCTCTTCCCCGCCAAGCATCGCAATCGCACCAACCAATAGCGCGATACCACCAACAACTGCGCCAATTTTAAAGGCCGGGTTGTTATTCCACATGTCGGCAAGGCTGTTACCAGAGGTGCCTTCTTCGAAATCATCGAAGCCTGTGCTTTCAAAATCTAGATCGTCATCATCGTCAAAATCATCAACCATCATCGGCCTCCGATCTGGTTGACACGTTTGCGCGCACCATTTTTCCTTTGTCGGACAACAACAACACAGGTGCGCTCTTTACAGTATAAACGCGCATACCATCTGCCGACGCGACAGAGCTTGACCAGCTTGGTGATAATAATGTCAATGGCGTGCGCACATAAGTCTGACTGCCCAAGCGGTATACGGATGTGCGGCTATCTACACCTGTTACCGTTAGTCGCTGCGCGCCCGATGGGATAATGCCCTGCAAAACCGATGACATCGTCGAATTCCCAGCGCTTAAAGACACGCCGCCCTCAATCAACGGCGCCTCTGCCAAAGGACCATAATCAGGCACAATCGCATCAAAGCGGTAATGCACTAAATCGCGACTGGTTTCAATGGTCATGATAATCGGCGTCTTTAACCCCAGCATCTTAATCGACATGTTCCCGTACGCGAACTCAGACTGCGGGGTGATACGCACAAAATGCACACCATTTTCAGTGCTTCCCGATTGAATAATCTTAAAATTCCCTGCCCACGTAATATCCTCGATAGGCCACGGCGCACCTGTCACATCCAGCATATTCAGCGTCGTCACATGCCCCTGTGCAGCGCGAATAATCAGCGGCTTAGCGCCAGGATCCAATGACAATGTCTGCACCGTCACTTCTGGTTTTGGCAACGGATATACAGGCAATTCAAACGATTCTTGAGTACGGTCAAACTCTTCAAGCAACCGCCGTATTTCCGCAGGCTTCATCGGTAACATATTTTGCAGCGCCTTGTTAAATGCCTCACTGCGAATCTCTTGCTCCACCTGCTTAGGATCATATTTTGGCACAGAAGGCTGAACCGCAGCCGCAGCGCCACCCTGCGCAGCGCCAGGAGCAGAAGCCTGCCCTTGAGGGCCACCACCGCCGAACAAATCACCAATACTACTGCCCGGGTTAGCAGGCTGAGCATCTTGTTGCGGCGGAGTATCATCACCGCCTAAACTGAGCTCATTGGCAAAAAAATTCAAAACATCCTGACTTTGCGCGCACGCGAGATGGCTTGCGCTAAACAGCGTCAACGCAGCCACCATCATGGAACCCAATATGCGCACGTTATTTTTCATCAATGCCAGTTACAAAACTCCCTTAGATAGCTTTCAGAATAAGGGCTAACAAGGGGGATGTCACGCGCAACCGCGTCACAATCCACAAGAGGCTTATCGTTTTTTCAAGAAAAAAGAAGGCGCGTTAATTGGCCGTTGCGATCCACTGATCAATACCAACGCCATTAGAGCTTTCAAGGCGCGGCACTCGCACAACAACAATGCGCACAAGAATACTTCGGGTACGGCGCTCAGCCCCCGTTTGATAGGAAAGCTTCATAGGGATCTGCACAACCCACTGATAACGCCCCGCCACGACAGCCTCAGACTCCAAAATAGGAGCACCTGCTGGCACAGCCGTAACAACTTGACGCCTTTGCTCGATCGTCGAGATAATTCCCGATTGGTTCAGCGCGGTCGTAAAGCTCTCCCAACCTGTGCGCGTAAAATTACGCGATGATTCCTGCAAACGGCGACGATAATCGTTAAAGCCGAACGTCATCACCTCGGTCGCAGCCTGCGCCACCCAGGACAACAAAGCTGGCGTACTTAAGTTTGGCTGATTCAAGGCAACCATCGGTATCAGGCGACCATCCTCTGTCGTTGCAAAATAACGGTTTTCAGGTTGACGTGAATTGATAATCCCCAAAATAGCCAAGACTAAAATACCAATGATTAACGACAGTAAAATCACAAGCTTAAGCAGCGAACGATATCCATCGCGGTAAAATTCATTCCGCACAACAACAGTGCCCAAGCCCGATACAGGCTTACCTGGCGCAGATTGCTGCAAGTTTGTATCAATATTTTCTTTCGCCATAAGGGATACTACTCGATCAAAAGTGTGTGATAAATTTCATAAAATACTCTCACTATTCTGACCTAAAAGCCCAAACTTAACAAGATGTCATTCCGATTGATTTTGATACATTTGCACTTAGGCGTAAAAAAAATGCTCTACAAACAAGACTTTTCGATATTTTTTATGGTAGAATGATTTGAGTGGAGTGGAGTAGATATTCTTTCGAGATGCGTGTGAGCTTTTTTAAATTACCTATCAAAAAACGCTATTTATTGACAACGGCGGCTTTATGCCTCGGCGGTGCAGCTCTATCGCTGTGGCCATCCACACCAAGTTATGCTTGTAACCCTTGCTCTGCCTGCCCCGCACCAGACACGGCACAAGCAAAGCAAATCGTCGGCGACGAAATGGAAGCCAAAAACGATGAGGCGGTTGAATACGTCAAGCAGCTCTTCGAAGATTACCTCGGTCACGAAGGCAGTTCGGATGGATCGTACATCGATTTCTTCAGCAACGACCTTTACAATGATCGCGTCTTACCTGCACTGCAAGCTTTTACAAAACAAATGTCGTCAATTGCGATGCAACAAGTTGTTATGATTGGCACATTCTTTGACGCCAAACAGCAATTAGAAACGCAACGTCTTTATCAAGAACTGCAAGTCGAAGCGCATAAAGATTACCAACCCAGTCATGATTTTTGTACATTTGGCACGAATGTGCGCTCTTTAGCGGCGTCCGAAGAAATATCGCATTTTAATGCGCTTGCCATTAATAACATGCAAATGCAGCGCCACTTAGGGACGCTTGACTCAGGCGCAGCAACCACCGACGACGATTACAAAGAACGCTGGGATCTTTTCGCCAGTACCTATTGTAATAAATACGACAATGGGTGGAAAAGTAATGATAGCGATTCTGGCCTTGCTTTTTGTACGGCGTCTACATCCGACCCCGACCAAGTCGAACGTCATAATATTGATATCGACTACACACGTCTGGTGGAAAATAATCGCACGCTTGATATCGCCCTATATGATGGTACCACCCAAGATGATGAAGTTGATGTAAAATCTTTGGGTAATAACCTGTTTGGCCACCAGGTTCTTACTCGTGACCTCAGCGCTGACGACCTCACTGAACAGAGCGTTCAAGAAAACTACATGAAGCTTCGCAGTATCGCAGCCAAGCGTAATGTTGCAGAGAATTCTTTTAATGCAATTGTTGGCCTTAAATCAAATGGCTCATGGAATAGTGATTCAGATGGGGTTAATACACGTGAATTTCTTGGTGCGGTTTTATCTGAGCTAGGCATCGAAGATGATGAAATCTACACCATCATTGGTGAAAATCCCAGTTACTATGCTCAGCTTGAGATTTTAGCGAAAAAACTGTATCAAAGCCCTGATTTCTTTGCAGGCCTCTACGATAAACCAGCAAACGTAAAACGTAAAAGCGTTGCCCTGAAGGCCATTGATTTAATGTTAGATCGCGCCATTTATGAAAGCCAATTACGTCAAGAGATGGTCACATCAGTGCTGCTTTCATCGCGCATTTCACCTGCGTTAGATCTCACTCTTGAGCAGTCAGGAGAACGCTAATGCATAAAACAGTTCGCTTCACTCTTCTCACGGCCCTCACATTAACCAGTGCGATATCTTATGCACCTCGCGTGTATGCTTGCGCCTCTTGCGCGGCGGATGCTGGCGGTGAAGCCGTAACCAAGCACCAATCACTAAAAGTCTCGTTTGAGGCTGACGTCAGCACAATTTTTGACAATAACTTCAACAGTAGCGGTGGCCAGATTGCGTGGATCAACACGTTTTGGGACGATACCATCGTCCCAGCCTTAAAAGGTATGGCAGATGAGCTTGCCGCAACCTCTGTTTATCAAACCTTTGTTGTCGGCACCTTTTTTGATGCGAAAGCGCAGCTGGAAACTCAGCAATCATTACAAAAAATTCGCGCGCGCGCTCACAAAGATTATCACCCCAGCACTGGAATGTGTGAATTTGGAACAGCGACAAAAAGCCTCGCCGCATCAGAGCGCAAAGGTGAATTAAACGCACTATTCATGCAGCGCCGTTCAACCGACCGCACTTTAGGTAACGCCGGTGCACTGAGTTCAATTAGCAAGACGGCTGACCTCAATAGCCGTATCGACAAGTTTAAAACGACCTACTGCAACCCAGCTGACAACAATGGACAGTTAGATACACTCTGCCTGCATGATGGCGGTGTTGGCGGGGATGATCCAAATCTGTTTAACAAAGACATCGATTACACGCGCACCCTTGACGCGCCGTGGACCATCAATGTCGATTTCAGCGACACCGATACCAAGCAAGAGGAAACCGATCTGATATCATTGGCAAATAATTTGTACGGAACAGAAATTATTGGTGTTTCTACTGCGGTTGCAGAAATTAAAAAACTAGAAGACCTAGCCGCGGGGGCGAACGCCGCAGAAAAAAATGATATCAATGCGCGAATTAGCAAAGTAAAATCAGACTACCTTCTTGCGCGCTCTTGGATTGCTAAACGCAGCGTTGCCGAAAACTCGTTTAATGCGATGGTTAATTTAAAATCGAACGGCAGTGACGGTGCAAAAGACTATTTAATTGAAATTATGAAAGAACTAGGTGTTGGCTCTGCTGCTGGTGGGGATGCAGAGCAAGTGAGCGAAATTGAAGCAATGATCGGTGAATCGCCCAGCTATTATGCACAGATGGAAATTTTGACGAAGAAGCTCTACCAGAACCCTGAATTTTACACCAACTTGTATGACAAGCCTGCAAACGTTTCTCGTAAAGAAGTCGCAATGCAAGCCATTGGCCTGATGCAAAAGTTTGACCTTCTAAAAAGCTATTTGCGCAGCGAGGCGTCTTTGGCCGTCTTATTAGAAACATCTCTTATCCCGCAACAAAGCCGCTTGGAAAATGAACAGTAACACGCACAATAACATCGTTGCTTGTGCCATCCCTGGCCTGCGTATGGCTTTGACCTGCACCTTGTTGTTGGGCGCATCCTTTGCTTACACGCCGGCACATGCCACGCCCGAACAAGATATTCAAGATAACTATATTCAAGGTCTTAAGGATATGACCAACGAATTAATGGCAACTGGCATGAATAGCCTTGCGATGATCGGAGCCTTTTTTGATGCCGATCAGGCCTTAGATACGCAACTAGAATATAAACGCCTGCAAGCTGAAGCGAATAAAGATTACTACCCTAGTGAAACGATGTGTCAGTTCGGTACTTTTGTACGTTCTGTCGCCAGAACAGAAGCAAAGGCTGATGCTGATAAACTGGTGATAAACGATATCCTTATCAGCTCTGACGTTTCGCAAAACGACATGCCAACAGCGCAGAATGCTGAAATTGACATCCCTGCTCGCCTTGAACAATTCAAGCGCGTTTACTGTAATCCCGCTGATAACAATGGCCAGTTAGGGCCGATGTGCACCTATGATAATGGTAGTCAGGTTGGCGGCGCTGACCCTAATCGTTTAAACAAAGACATTGATTTTACGCGCACGCTTGATAGCCGATTAACGGTCAATGTGAATATGATGGACGATCCAACCGCAGCAACCGAAGCCAGCGAGGATGAAGAAGACATTTATGCCTTAGCGCGCAACCTATACCTGCCCATCGGCCTGCCGACAATCAGCAATTCAGGCGGCTTGCGCGAAGTGCGTGAGCTACTCGCGATGAAAAACATTGCACAAAATAGCTATGTGAACATTGTTGCCAGTAAATCCAGCGCCGCCGAAGGCAATGGCGAGGAAAGTGGATGGAACTTTATGAAGGCGATGATGCGTGATTTCGGCCTAAGCGATGAAGACATTCATGAAGCCTTAGGTGATTATCCCAGTTACCATGCACAAATGGATGTTTTAACTAAGAAAATGTATCAAAGCCCAAGCTTTTATACGAACTTGTACGACAAGCCAACGAACGTAGAGCGCATTTCCGCATCAATGGAATCTATTCGTTTGATGCAACTGCGAGATCAGTACAAATCAGCGCTGCGCCGCGAGATGCTTCTGTCAGCTTTGCTCTCTAATGAAGTCCGCAAACCACTTCGCGATAGCCTTGCAGTTTTAGATACAAATTAACCTCACATTTTCCCTTAATCTCATTAAGAGTGTGCGCTTTTAATGCGTTTGCTTTTATACGCCCTCCCCGCCCTAAAACAAATTCCGTTACACAACAAACAACAAAAAAGCCTCCGTCATTTCTGAGGGAGGCTTTTGTATCTTTATTAAGTATGCCTGAGGCGTTTAGCCAGCAGCGGCTTCTAGGTCAGAACCTTCGCTGCCATCTTCTAGGGCTTGCGTTTCAGCCGCCGCAGCAGAAAGTTCGTCTTGCTCAGCTTGTTGCTTGGCAAGCATTTCCTCGTCACGGCTTGCGGCGATGCGTTTCACATCAGCAACATGCGCACCTGTACCCGCAGGGATGAGACGACCAACGATCACGTTTTCTTTCAGACCGTAGAGCTTATCAACCTTACCTTGAACAGCGGCTTCTGTAAGAACGCGCGTTGTTTCCTGGAAGGACGCGGCAGAGATGAATGAACGTGTTTGCAATGATGCTTTGGTAATACCTTGAAGGACTGGCTTGCCGATTGGTGGGCGTTTGCCTTCATCCATGTATTTTTGAACCATTTCATCAAAGACGATGCGGTCTTCAAGTTCGCCAACCAAGTATGTGCTGTCGCCAACTTCGGTGATTTCAACTTTTTGCATCATCTGGCGCATAATCACCTCGATGTGCTTGTCGTTAATTTTCACACCTTGCAAGCGGTAAACGTCTTGAACTTCGTTCGTCAGATATTCTGCCAAAGCCTCGACGCCCATAACATCCAAGATATCGTGCGGTACAAGCGCACCATCGATGATTGGGTCACCCTTACGGACGAAGTCACCTTCTTGAACAGCCATGTGACGGCCTTTTGGTACCAAGTATTCCACTGTTTCTTGCTCGCTGTCAGCTGGGCGGATACCGATGCGGCGCTTAGACTTATAGTCTTTGCCGAATTCGATATAACCATCCATTTCCGCGATCACAGCGAAGTCTTTCGGACGACGCGCTTCGAAGAGCTCGGCCACACGTGGCAGACCACCAGTAATATCGCGTGTCTTCGATGTTTCGCGCGGAATACGTGCAAGAATATCACCCGCTTTAACCTCTTTGCCGCTTTCAACAGACAAAATCGTATCAACAGACAGGTAGTAGTTCGCAGGTAAGCTGTTTGGCAGTGTAATCACCTCGCCTTTCGCATCCAATAGAGAGATACGTGGCTTAAGATCAGCACCTTTTGGCTGTGAGCGCCAGTCGATGACTTTCTTAGAAGCAATACCTGTTGCTTCGTCGACATCATCAACCAATGACACGCCATCTTCCAGATCAAAGTAGTGCGCAACACCGTCTTTTTCTGTGATAACGGGCACTGTGTATGGGTCCCACTCGGCCAATTTGTCACCGGCTTTAACGCTGCCGTCTGCCTTCACAAGCAAGCGTGCACCGTATGGAACGCGGTGGCTGGCTTTTTCGTCGCCATTTGCATCCAACAACGCGATTTCCATGTTACGACCCATAACGATGTCAACACCTTCTGAGTTTGTAACTGTGTTTTCGTTCGTAAATGCAATTTTCGCATCCATGTTGGCTTCGATTGCTGAACGCTCGGCACCTTTCTGCGCCGCACCACCAATGTGGAAGGTACGCATTGTAAGCTGCGTTCCTGGTTCACCAATTGACTGTGCTGCCATAACGCCGATCGCCTCGCCAATGTTGGCTTGGGTACCGCGTGCAAGGTCACGACCGTAACATTTCGCACAAATACCGTTATTTTCACCGTTACATGTCAATACTGAGCGTACTTTGATTTCGCTGATGCCCGCTGTTTCAACTTCTTCCGATGTTGTTTCGTCGAACATTTCGCCCGCTTTTACGATGATCTCACCGTTCAGTGGGTTTGCAATATCAATCGCAGATGTACGGCCAAGGATACGCTCTGACAATGGAACAACAACGTCCGCGCCGTTCATGACTGGGCGCATCATGATGCCGTCTTCAGTGCCACAATCGTATTCAGTTACGATAGCGTCTTGCGCAACGTCAACCAAACGACGTGTCAGGTAACCTGAGTTCGCAGTTTTCAAGGCTGTATCGGCAAGACCCTTACGTGCACCGTGCGTCGAGTTAAAGTACTCAAGCACAGACAGACCTTCTTTAAAGTTTGAAATAATCGGCGTTTCGATAATTTCACCAGAAGGTTTCGCCATCAAACCACGCATACCGGCAAGCTGACGGATCTGAGCGGCAGAACCACGCGCACCAGAGTGTGCCATCATGTAAACCGCGTTTAGATTGTCGGCTGACAAGTCAGAGATTTCTGCCATCATCGCGCCGGCAACTTCGTCCGTGCAAGATGACCAGATATCGATAACCTTGTTGTATTTCTCGCCTTTTGTGATCAAACCGTCTTGGTATTGCTTTTCAAATTCAGCAACTTTTTCTTCGGCTTCTGCGATCAAAGTTTTCTTCGCATCAGGAATAATCAAGTCGTCTTTACCGAACGAGATACCAGCCTTACACGCGTGACGGAAACCCAGTTTCATCATCTGGTCACAGAAGATGACTGATTCTTTCTGACCGCAGTAGCGGTAAACAATATCAATCACGTTAGACAGTTCTTTTTTGGTTAGAACTTTGTTGATCAACGCAAATGGAACGTCCTTGTTACGTGGCAAGATCTCAGAGATCAGCATACGACCCGGAGTTGATTCAACGATTTCAGACATTTCTTCACCGTTTTCATCAACGCCGCGGAAACGACATTTTACTTTTGCGTGCATTGACACTTCACCAGAGTCTAGCGCGTGCATAATCTCGCCAGGGCCACGGAAGATCATGCCTTCGCCTTTTTGGCCGTCTAGTTCTAGTGACATATAGTAAAGACCAAGAACGATATCCTGTGAAGGAACGATAATCGGCTTACCGTTTGCAGGAGACAGAACGTTGTTCGTTGACATCATCAAGCAGCGCGCTTCAAGTTGCGCTTCGATTGACAATGGTACGTGAACAGCCATCTGGTCACCGTCAAAGTCAGCGTTAAAGGCTGTACATACAAGCGGGTGCAAGTTAATCGCTTTACCTTCAACCAAAACAGGTTCAAACGCCTGGATACCCAAACGGTGCAATGTTGGCGCACGGTTCAGCATCACTGGGTGTTCGCGGATAACTTCTTCCAAAATATCCCACACTTCTGGGCGTGCCTTTTCAACCATCTTCTTGGCAGCCTTAATCGTTGAGGCCATGCCGTAAAGTTCTAGTTTATGGTAGATGAACGGCTTAAATAGCTCGAGCGCCATTTTCTTCGGCAGACCACATTGGTGCAGTTTGAGCTCTGGCCCCACAACGATTACCGAACGGCCTGAGTAGTCAACACGTTTACCAAGAAGGTTCTGACGGAAGCGACCTTGCTTACCTTTCAGCATATCAGAAAGTGATTTCAATGGACGCTTGTTCGCGCCAGTAATCACGCGGCCACGGCGGCCGTTATCGAACAATGCATCAACAGATTCTTGCAACATACGCTTTTCGTTACGCACGATAATGTCAGGTGCGCGAAGCTCCATCAGGCGCTTCAAACGGTTGTTACGGTTGATGACACGACGGTATAGGTCGTTCAAATCAGATGTCGCAAAGCGGCCACCATCCAAAGGAACCAATGGGCGCAATTCTGGTGGAAGAACTGGAACGATGTCCAAGATCATCCATTCAGGGCGCGTACCCGATTCAATGAAGGCTTCAAGCAATTTTAGACGCTTAACAAGTTTCTTACGCTTGGCTTCAGAACCTGTTTCAGCAAGTTCTTCTTCTGCGTTGGCTTTTTCTTCTTCAAGATCCAGTTCAGATAGGACTTCTTTCAAAGCCTCTGCACCGATACCTGCACGGAAGTTTTCTTCGCCGTATTCATCTTGTGCTTCGATGTATTCTTCCTCAGATAGAAGCTGGAAAGGCTTCAGAGGTGTCATACCAGGTTCGATCACCATGTAGTTTTCAAAGTATAATACTTTTTCCATCGACTTCAGTGTCATGTCCATGATCAGACCGATACGTGAAGGCAATGATTTCAAGAACCAGATGTGCGCCACAGGACATGCAAGGTCGATGTGACCCATGCGCTCACGGCGAACTTTGGTCAATGTCACTTCGACACCACATTTTTCACAAATGATGCCTTTGTACTTCATGCGCTTATATTTACCACACAAGCATTCGTAGTCTTTTACTGGACCAAAGATACGCGCACAAAACAGACCGTCTTTTTCTGGTTTGAATGTACGGTAGTTGATTGTTTCCGGCTTTTTCACTTCACCGAAAGACCAGCTGCGCATTTGCTCCGGGCTCGCGATCGAGATACGGATGTTATCAAAACTTTGTGGCCCTGTTGGTTGGCCGAATAGGTTCATTAGTTCATTCATAGCACTATTTCCTTTTTAAACTTTCCGCTTCTCTTAGTTGTTACCGCTTTGTTTCATATCAACGTTCAGACCAAGGGCTTTCAATTCCTTCGTCAATACGTTGAACGATTCAGGGATACCGATTTCGAAGCTGTCTTCGCCGCGTACGATGCTTTCGTACACTTTTGAACGACCAGCCACGTCATCTGATTTCACTGTCAGCATTTCCTGGAGCGTATATGCCGCGCCGTATGCTTGCAGTGCCCAAACCTCCATCTCACCGAAGCGCTGACCACCGAACTGGGCTTTACCACCCAAAGGTTGTTGCGTCACAAGTGAGTATGGACCAATTGAACGTGCGTGGATCTTATCATCAACCAAGTGGTGCAGTTTCAACATGTACATGTGTCCGACTGTTACCTTACGGTCGAATTTCTCGCCCGTACGGCCGTCGATCAATGTCATCTGACCTGATGTACCCAGACCTGCTTTTTCAAGAAGATCAGAGATATCACCTTCGTTTGCACCGTCGAAGACTGGCGTTGCCATTGGCACACCGCCGCGCAGGTTTCCTGCCATTTCAACGGCTTCTTCTTTGGTCAATTTGCAGATTTTCTCATCATATTCACGCTGGCCGTAGGCTTCGAGAAGCTGACCACAAAGCTCGTTATATTCGGCTTCGGTGATGTTGTCCTTGTCTTCAAAGCTGTCAAGGATGGCAGCGATCTTACGACCCATACCAGCCGCAGCCCAACCAAGGTGCGTTTCCAAAATCTGACCTACGTTCATACGTGATGGAACCCCAAGTGGGTTCAACACGATATCAACAGGCGTACCGTCTTCTAGGTAAGGCATGTCTTCGATCGGGTTAACCTTAGACACAACCCCTTTGTTACCGTGACGACCAGCCATTTTATCACCTGGCTGCATCTTACGTTTCACAGCAACGAAGACCTTAACAACCTTCATCACGCCTGGCAGCATTTCATCACCGCGTTGCAGTTTTTCAACTTTGCTTTCAAAGCGCTCTTTAATGTTGTCAACGGCGTCATCGAATGTTTTACCCATCGCTTCGATTTCTTCCATGATGGTTTCATCTTCGATGGCGATCTGACGCAAGACACCGCGTTTTTCGATCTCAGCAAGTTGTGCTGCTGTGATCACGGCGCCTTTTTTCATTTTCGCATCTTTTGGCGCAGAAACGATTGTCTGACCTTCAAGAAGCTGAGCCAAGCGACCATAGTAACCACCTTCGATGATTTTACGCTCGTCATCGCGGTCTTTTGCAAGACGTTCGATTTCTTCTGACTCGATTGCCATTGCGCGGGCATCTTTATCAACGCCGCGGCGGTTAAACACGCGCACGTCAACGATTGTACCGCTGGCACCTGGTGGCAAGCGAAGTGAGCTGTCTTTTACGTCAGCAGCTTTTTCACCAAAGATCGCACGAAGAAGTTTTTCTTCTGGTGTCATTGGGCTTTCGCCTTTTGGCGTAACCTTACCAACCAGAATATCACCTGGGTGAACTTCTGCGCCGATGTGAACGATACCGGCCTCATCAAGGTGACGCATAGCTTCTTCACCAACGTTTGGAATATCACGTGTGATTTCCTCGGTACCGAGCTTTGTATCACGCGCCATAACCTCGAATTCCTCAAGGTGGATCGATGTATAAACGTCGTCGCGTACGATGCGCTCAGAGATCAAAATCGAATCCTCGAAGTTATAACCATTCCAAGGCATGAAGGCCACAAGTGGGTTACGGCCAAGTGCCAATTCACCCATATCTGTTGAAGGACCGTCTGCAACGATGTCACCTTTACGGACGCTATCGCCAACTTTCACCAATGGACGCTGGTTAATGCATGTGCTTTGGTTTGAACGTTGGAATTTGTGCAGTTTATAGATATCAACCACAGGCTCGCCAGGGTGAAGATCTTCAGTTGCCTGAACAACGATACGCGTTGCATCAACTTTTGTGATTGTACCCGCACGGCGCGCAGAGATTGCCGCGCCAGAGTCACGTGCAACTGTTGCTTCCATACCTGTACCAACGAAAGGCGCCTCTGATTTCAACAGAGGAACGGCCTGACGCATCATGTTTGATCCCATCAATGCACGGTTCGCATCATCGTTTTCCAAGAAAGGAATAAGTGATGCCGCAACAGATACCATCTGTTTTGGTGATACGTCGATATATTGAACAGTTTCAGGCGTTGCCATGATGTTTTCACCAGCCTGACGACACTGGATAAGCTCGCCCACGAACTGACCTTTATCATCCAGTTCAGAGTTTGCCTGCGCGATTGTGTAGCGCGCTTCTTCCATGGCAGACATGTAAACAACTTCTGGTGTTACTTTGCCGTCTTCAACCTTACGGTATGGGCTTTCGATAAAGCCATACTGGTTCACGCGGGCAAATGTCGCAAGCGAGTTAATCAGACCAATGTTTGGACCTTCAGGTGTTTCAATCGGACAAATACGGCCGTAGTGCGTTGGGTGTACGTCACGAACCTCAAAGCCCGCACGTTCACGCGTAAGACCACCAGGGCCAAGCGCCGATAGACGACGTTTATGTGTAATTTCAGACAATGGGTTTGTTTGGTCCATGAACTGTGACAACTGTGATGAACCAAAGAATTCACGTACGGCTGCTTGTGCAGGTTTTGAATTCACAAGGTCATGCGGCATGTATGTATCGATATCAACAGATGACATACGCTCGCGAATTGCACGTTCCATACGAAGCAAACCAACACGGATTTGGTTTTCCATCAATTCACCCACTGAACGTACGCGGCGGTTACCAAGGTTATCGATATCATCGATTTCGCCTTTACCATCACGCAAGTCATGCAAGTATTTCACGATTGCAAGCATGTCTGCTTTTTCAAGGATACGGAATTGATCGTCTGCGTGCAGGTCAAGACGTGCATTCATTTTCACACGACCAACTGGTGACAGGTCATAACGCTCTGGATCAAAGAAGAGAGAGTTAAACAAAGCCTCAGCCGATTCAACGGTTGGTGGCTCACCCGGGCGCATAACGCGGTAGATATCAATCAAGGCTTCTTCGCGTGTATCACACTTATCAGCCATCATTGTGTTACGGATATAAGGACCAACATTCACGTGATCGATCGCAAGAACAGGCACAACAACGTCTTTTTGCTCTGCCAATGTTTCAAGATCTTCTTCTGTGATTTCGTGACCTGCTTCGAACAGAACTTGTCCTGTTTCCATGTCAATCACGTCTTGCGCCAAGTAACGGCCAAGAAGCTGACCGTCTTGAACAAGGATATCTGTTGTACCTTCTTCAACGAATTTCTTCGCTTTACGTGGTGTGATTTTGTCACCTTCTGATGCCAAAACATCGCCAGACTTCGCGTCGATCAGATCGTACGTCAATGTTACGCCGCGGAATTGATCCGGCATAAATGGCGTTTCCCAGCCTTTTGCTGTTTTTGTGTACGTCAAGCTATCATAGAAAACAGCCAAGATCTCTTCGTTTGACATCCCTTGGATCATCAAAGGATCGATCTCTGTATCGTTTTCTTCGCATTCTTGGCGGTATGCAATTGTGCTTTCAGAATCTAGCGCACGAAGAAGCGTTGTAATTGGAAGCTTACGACGGCGGTCGATACGCACATACATAACGTCTTTCGCATCAAATTCGAAATCAAGCCATGAACCACGGTAAGGAATAACGCGCGCAGAGAATAGGTATTTACCAGATACGTGCGTTTTACCGCCATCATGCGAGAAGAACACACCTGGTGAACGGTGCATTTGTGATACGATAACGCGCTCGGTACCGTTTACAACGAATGTACCGTTATCTGTCATCAATGGCATATCAACCATGTAGACGTCTTGCTCTTTAATGTCGCGGATAGAGCGAAGACCTGTTTCTTCATCAACGTCAAAAATTGACAAACGCAAAGTTACGCGCAATGGCGCTGCGTATGTAAGGCTGCGCTGCTGACATTCTTCAACGTCGTATTTAGGATCTTCAAATTCATATTTAACAAAGTCAATCTCAGCCTTGTCACCAAAATCTTTGATTGGAAACACTGATGAGAATACTTCTTGCATACCTTGCAAAACACGGTCATCTGCAGGCACGTCTTTTTGCTGGAAGCTGTCATAAGATAGGCGCTGAACCTCGATCAGGTTAGGCATTTGGGCGACTTCGTCGATCTGACCAAAGCTGCGGCGTACACGTTTTTTACCAGTGTAGCTTTCGATATTATTCGCCGGAGGAATTACAGTAGGGCTTGCAGATTTTGCATTCATGATCTTTTTACCTTCTTTATCAATCATAAAGTTTGATTTCTTGCCTGATCTAGCATGTTAAACAATCAGGAACGCCAAAAAACCCCCAGGCATCTTCCCTTATCTCTCAAAGGTTTTGCCAGGTGGCTTCAGAAACGTCTACGCACAATAATCAAACTGTTTCAATAGGGTATCCACGCTATATCCCAGAAATTTGCAGCCATATATGGACTAGCAAATTGACATTGTCAACCCGTAAGAGTCGACTTCCATAAAAAAACACATTTCCCGCCCCGTTAAGAGCAGGAAATGCGCCAATTTTAATTTGCAAATATTACTTAAGAGCAACAGTTGCGCCAGCTGCTTCCAGTTTAGCTTTGATTTCTTCAGCTTCGTCTTTAGCAGCACCTTCTTTAACTGCTTTACCGCCAGCTTCAACAAGCTCTTTAGCTTCTTTCAAGCCAAGGCCTGTGATCGCACGAACTTCTTTAATTACTGCGATTTTGTTACCGCCAGCAGCTTCAAGAATTACGTCGAAGTCAGATTTCTCTTCAGCCGCACCAGCATCACCGCCTGCAACAGCAGCAACAGCAACAGGAGCAGCAGCAGCAGAAACGCCCCACTTGTCTTCCAATAGTTTAGATAGTTCTGCAGCTTCCATTACTGTCAATGCAGATAGGTCTTCAACCAATTTTTCTAGATCAGCCATTACATTTTCTCCTTTTAGTTTAACGCTTTAACTTTGATCAATTTTTATAGATTAGCTTTTTTCACCATACGCTTTGGTTACGCCAACCATTTGCTGAGCGGGTGCTTGAAGCACACGAGCGATTTTCGTCGCAGGTGCAACCAACAATCCAACCAGCTTGCCACGCAATTCATCAAGTGATGGCATAGCGGCAAGAGCCTTAACACCATCAACATCAAGGACTTGCGAGCCCATAGCGCCGCCGATGATGATAAGCTTATCATTGTCTTTGGCATATTTATGCACAGCTTTCGCCGCTGCAACTGGATCTTGAGAAGAGGCAACCGCAGTTGGACCACTAAATAGATCAGTTGTTTCTTCGAACTTTGTCCCTTTCAAAGCGATTTTCGCAAGGGTGTTCTTTGTTACTTTTAGGCTTGCACCTTCTGCACGCAACTGAGCGCGCAAGTCTGTGATCTCTGCAACAGACAAGCCAGAATAATGTGTAATAATAATTGTTTCATCACGTTCGAAGCGTTCATTCAGTTCCTGAATTTCAGCTTGCTTTTGTGCGCGGCTCATTCCCATCGCTTTTCTCCTAAACAAACAGTTTATAATTCTTCAATAAAAAAGGACGATCATCTTACGATGTCATCCTTATCAGAAACGCTATATTTGAAAGTTAATGGCCAGCAGACTTATCTGCTTTATTCGATTAACTCCCATCTATCACGAGGACTTACATTTTGCTGCCGCGTGGTCTCTGATAGGTAATGACAGCAGGTGATATAGACTTAACCACCTGCTGTCAAGTATTTTTATGCAGCTTGCGCTGAATCCATGGCAATCTTCAAACCAGGGCCCATTGTTGATGTCAAAGAGATCTTCGCAATGTAAGTTCCTTTTGCACCTGATGGGCGGGCTTTTTGAATTGCATCAATGAACGCGCGTACGTTTTCAGCAAGCTCTTTATCGCCGAAAGATACTTTACCAACGCCAGCATGAACGATACCTGCTTTTTCAGCGCGGAATTCGATTGCGCCGCCTTTGGCATCTTTTACTGCTTTTTCAACGTCTGGTGTTACTGTACCTAATTTCGGGTTCGGCATCAGGCCACGTGGACCCAAAACTTTACCAAGCTGACCAACAACGCCCATCATATCAGGTGTTGCAATACAACGGTCAAAGTCCATGTTACCGTCTTTGATTTGTTGTGCTAGATCTTCTGCACCAACCAAATCAGCACCAGCCGCTTTTGCAGCTTCCGCTTTTGCATCACGTGCAAACACAGCAACGCGCACTGTTGCGCCTGTACCGTGTGGCAAGCTTACCATACCGCGAACGATTTGGTCTGCGTGACGTGGGTCGATGTTCAAGTTCATTGCAATTTCCAATGACTCGTCGAATTTACGAGCCTTGCCAGCATCTTTCAAAAGAGAGATCGCTTCTTCTACTGTGTAGAATTTTTCACGATCAACAAGCTTACGGTTCGCAACTGTATTCTTTGCAATCTTCGCCATGGTTTAACCCTCCACTACTTCTACGCCCATAGAGCGCGCTGAACCGGCGATAATTTTAATCGCGGCATCAATGTCATTTGCGTTCAAATCTTCCATTTTCTTCTCAGCAATTTCTTTCAACTGAGATGTTTTGATTTGACCAACAGTTTCGTGACCAGGGTTATTCGCACCGCTTTTCAGCTTCACTGCTTGCTTGATGAAGTAGCTTGCTGGTGGTGTTTTTGTAACGAAATCGAAAGAACGATCTTCGTATACAGTAATAACAACAGGTGTTGGAATGCCTTTGCTGTCTTCTGTTTTAGCGTTGAACGCCTTACAGAATTCCATGATGTTCACGCCGTGCTGACCAAGTGCTGGACCAACTGGCGGAGATGGGTTGGCTGCGCCACCCGGGATTGTCAGGTTAATAAAACCCGATACTTTCTTAGCCATAGTACTCTCCTTAACTAAGTATGTTGAGCTTTGTGGTACGGCCCAATGCATGGACTTTCATCGCATCAGTACCTGCCACAACCGGTGCGCACCCTATTCTTCTTTTTTTTGAATTGCAAGTTTTTTTCATCACTCTCTTGTTTTACCGTGCCTTCGCATGCTTTGACGCGGCTACGGCTCTACAAAACGGTTGTCTTTCATATATAAGGTCATTATAAGCGTATTCATGTCCTACACACCTTCTTCCTCACCCGTTATTGCAATTGATGGCCCTGCGGCCAGTGGCAAAGGCACGTTATCGCGCAAGATTGCTGATACGCTCGGTTTTGCGCACTTAGATACAGGCGCGCTTTACCGCGGCGCTGCGTATGCGTTGATGCAAAATGGCGGTGATGCTGATAATGCGCAGGCGTGCATTGATGCGGCGCAAGCCTTTTGCGATCCCTTTAATACAGAGATGCTGAGCAATCCAGCGCTGCGTCAGGATGATGTTGGCCAGACTGCATCAAAAGTCGCTTCGGTGCCAGAGGTGCGCACAATCTTGCTCGACCTACAGCGCAGCTTTGCCAGCCACCCACCTGCCCCATATAAAGGTGCCGTTTTAGATGGCCGCGATATTGGCACGGTGATCTGCCCGCAGGCACCAGCGAAGCTTTTCATTACGGCATCAACCGAGGTGCGCGCAGAAAGACGCACAAAAGAGTTGCAATCCAAGGGACAAAGCGTTACATATGAGCGCGTTTTGCAAGATATGCGTGAAAGAGATACACGCGATGCAGGGCGGAGCGCAGCCCCAATGGTTGCCGCAGAAGATGCTTTGATACTGGATACCAGCTTGCTGGATATTGATCAGGCCTTCCTCCAAGCCCTAGCTTTTGTTGAAGAAAAGCTGTCATAAGCATCGCACGTTCCTCGTCCACACAGTCATAGATTGCAAGGCAAGTACGCATAGGTATGGCGTACATTTCACTTTGAGTTGGACGAAAGGAACTAATCTTATGGCTGGAAAAGCATTAAAACTCGAAGATAATAAAAACTCGGCTGAATTTGCCAAGTTGCTTGATGCAACATTTGGCGAAGACAGCGGCATTGTTGGCTCTGTTGTTAAGGGTACAATCATTGCACTTGATAAAGAACACGCAACAATCGATGTTGGCCTCAAATCTGAAGGCCGCGTCCCTGTTCAAGAATTTTCACGTCCTGGTGAAGATCCTGAATTGGCGATCGGTGACGTTGTTGACGTTTTCGTTGAGCGCATGGAAGATGCAAATGGTCAATCAGTTCTATCACGCGACAAAGCACGTCGTGAAGAAGTTTGGTTGGAATTGGAAGAATCTTGCAAGAAAGAAGAGCGCGTTACTGGCGTTATCTTTAACCGCGTTAAAGGTGGCTTTACAGTTGACCTTGGCGGCGCAGTTGCGTTCTTGCCTGGTTCACAAGTTGACGTTCGCCCAATCCGCGATATGGCGCCTTTGATGGACGTTCCACAACCATTCCACATTTTGAAAATGGACCGCGCACGTGGCAACATCGTTGTTTCTCGTCGTGCTGTTCTTGAGGAAAGCCGCGCAGAAGCACGCAGCGATCTTCTTGAAACATTGTCAGAAGGTCAGGTTGTTCAAGGTATCGTTAAAAACATCACTGATTACGGTGCGTTTATCGATCTTGGCGGCGTAGATGGTCTATTGCACGTGACTGACATTTCTTGGAAACGCGTAAACCACCCATCAGAAGCTTTGACAATTGGTCAGAATGTTGACGTTCAAATCATTCGTTACAACGAAGAGAACGGCCGCATTTCACTTGGCATGAAACAGCTTGAAAGCGATCCTTGGGATGGCGTTGAAAGCCAGTTTGTTGTTGGCGCACGCTTTAACGGCCGCGTTACAAACATCACAGACTACGGTGCATTCGTTGAAGTTCTTGAAGGTGTTGAAGGTCTGGTTCACGTTTCTGAAATGTCTTGGACTAAGAAAAACGTACACCCAGGAAAAATCGTTTCTACATCTCAGGAAGTAGAAGTAATGATCTTGGAAGTTGACCAAGAAAAACGCCGCATTTCACTTGGCCTAAAACAGTGTCAGGCAAACCCATGGGAAAAATTTGCCGAAGACAACAAAGTTGGCGACAAGTTGGAAGGCGAAATCCGCAACGTTACAGAATTTGGTTTGTTCGTTGCGATCGGCGAAGACATCGACGGTATGGTTCACATCTCTGACGTATCTTGGGAAGATGCAACAGAAGAAGCTTTGCAAGCCTTTAACAAAGGTGACAAAGTTGAAGCTGTTATCCTTGATATCGATGCAGAAAAAGAGCGTGTTGCCCTTGGCATCAAGCAATTGAGCGCAGACCCATTCGAAGGCTCTATGAAGGGCATGGCGAAAGGTGCTGTTGTAACAGGTACAATCAGCGAAATCACAAGTGGTGGCGTTGAAGTGACTGTTGCAGAAGGCGTTACAGGCTTCATCAAGAAAGGTGACCTATCACGCGAGCGTTCAGAGCAACGCCCAGATCGCTTTGCTGTTGGCGAGAAAATCGACGCAAAAATTACTGCTGTTGATCGCAAAACACGCAAGCTTTCACTGTCTATCAAAGCCCGTGAAATCGACGAAGACAAACAAGCTATGGCTGAGTTTGGCTCGACTGAAAGCGGTGCATCATTGGGTGATATCCTGGGTGCAGCTTTGGAAGACAAAAAGAAATAAGCGTTCTTTTATAAAAAGATTTATCAAAGCCGGCACAGTGTTTGCCGGCTTTTTTATTGCACCCCATTCTGGCATGCGGCCAAGTTGGCATCCCGATTGCATTGTAAAAAGCGAAGATATTGATTTTACGACGCAAGGATAAGGTAACTTATGGGTATCAGCAGTCTAAACACCGCACTGACAGGGCTTTCCCTAGCACAGCGCCAAATTAACGTTATTTCCAACAACGTTGCCAATGCCGACACGGAAGGATATTCCCGGAAAATTTTGCCTCAATACGCGCAAGTGATTGACGGACAAGGTGCAGGCGTTCTGGCCAGCAATCTGATCCGACGCGTTGATATGAACCTGTCCAGCACGCTTTGGACGCAGGTAAGCTCGGTCGGCGAGAACAGCGTACAAGCCACGTATCTATCACGCATCGAACAGTTTCATGGACCGCCAGATAGTGAAATTTCAATCGCATCATACATCAGCGGCCTAGAAGACAGCTTTACAGCACTTTCAGACGATCCTTCAAACCCGCTATTGCTCTCACAGGCGGTTGACCAAGCCGTTGATACAGCAGAAAAAATCAATGATTTTGCTGACTATGTTTCGACGCTGCGTAATGATGCACAAAACGAAATCGTTACAACCGTTGACGAGATCAATAACCTGATCGGCCAAATTCAAAATATTAACGAGCAAATTGTCACTGATTTGAATAATGGGCGTTCTATCGCATCATCTGAGGACTTGCGCGACCAAGCCGTCAAAGAACTTTCTGGCCTGATTGAGATTAGCTTCTTCATTCAAGGTGATGGCGCAATGATTTTGCAAACCAACAACGGCGCTGAGCTTTTAGGCATCGAAGCGCACGAGCTTACCTTCGATCCAAGCCCTGTTGCCGCAGACCTGTTCTATCCTGATTCAGGTTCGGGCGTTTATATTGACGACCCTGACGAGCCTGGCAGCGTTAACCTGACAGATGCCTCACCGGGCGGTAAACTTGGCGGTCTGATCACACTGCGTGATGAAACGTTCCAAAAACAAATGGCGCAAATTGATGAACTTGCACATAAAATGGCCACACGTTTTGAAGCTCAAGGATTACTCCTCTTCGTTGATGAAACAGGCACTATTCCGGGCAATACAGCGCCTGACCTGACAACCGACCCCGAAACAGCAGTGCCGTATGTGGGCTTTGCGCAAGATATTCGCGTTAATCAGGCTATTTTAAACGACCATACGTTACTGCAATCAGGAACTGAAATTTCAGATTCTATTGAGGCTGGATCCAATGTGGTCATCAACCGCATCTTGAACCACACTTTTGGCAGCATCAGTTATCAAGAGGCCGCAGGGTCTTTGGATCTAACAGTGTCGGGGTATGCGGCGCCGAATAATACGCTGCAGGATTTCTTGGGTGTGCGCTCAACCAACGAAGTGTCCGGCACACGTAACCTCAGCACGTACGCGGACACAGCCACGTTTATCAACGCCACGAATGGATCGATTGACGCGACAAGCAACACTTTCCGCATTACCTTGGAAGAGGCCGATCTTGGTCTTGGCCCAGTTAATCTGGACATCGATCTGAGCGCGGTTGACGCCTATGGCGCGGCTACGGGCAGTTTTGGCGGTGATCTCGTGTCCTATATCAATAACGAATATATTCCAAACGTTCTTGCCGCAGGCGATCAAACGGCGATCTCTGATATGGGCGCGACGTTCACGCTTGGGTCTAACGGTCAGCTTTTAGTTGAATCAACAGGTGATATTACCTTTGATGCCACCAGCCCCGCCAATGCAATGGGCGCAAGCAACCTCAGCTTGCTAGGCTTTTCGGCCAATACATACGAAGCCGAAGACCCTTATTTTGATGTTGCGGTTGGCAATAATGATTTTACCCGCATCACGATCGAGCCTGCGGATGACGAAGCGTCTTTGCTGGCGAAATTACAAAACGTACCTGGTTTGGCCGTTCAGTATGGCGCAGGCGGTGAATTACAGCTGCGCCCTGGTAATGATTATACCGATCCTGAATTTGGCGGCGAGCTGCGCATTATCAGCGGCGCATTTGAAACGAGCAGCGCCAGCGCCAACACTTTGATCGGCGCGGGAACTCTGCCCGATGGCGTTAATCTGGTATCAGCGCTGTTTGGCAGTTTTAATTCCGGTCCGCCCGTACAAAACCTCAATGCGGTTTCATCCGTTGAATATGGATCAGAAGTCTCCAGCAGCGACCTTTCAACAGTTGGTTTCCGCGATGAATATCTGGGGCCTGGCGCCAATATTCGCACCAACATTCCTGGCGCAACATCGCTTGCTGACTTTGCCCAGAAAATGATTAACGAGCATTCACAGGAATTGCTGCGTCTTGAAACGCGCATTTCCGATGACCAAACATTTCAGGATTTATTACAAGATCAGCTTACGAACGATTCAGGCGTCAACATGGATGAAGAGCTTTCTCATTTGATTGTTATTCAAACTGCTTACTCCGCTTCGGCGCGTGTATTAAACGCGATCAAAGAATCTTTCGATGAGCTGGCATCTATTTTTTAAACATATTGGACAGATATAACATAAGGACACCATCATGACCGGAGTTTCCACCGCAGCACAGGCAAGAAATCAAGTTGAACGCCTGAATTCGCAGCAAGCTTTGCTGGAAAATCTTGCAACGCAGCTTGCAACAGGTAAGAAGACACAGAAAATGTCTGGTCTTGGCAATGATTTGCTGACGTCATCACGCGCCCGCGCGAATTTAAATTCGCTTGAGGTGTATATGAACAATATCACTAACGCCGATCGCCGCATGCAAATCATGCTGCAATCAGTCAATGAAATTCAGGCGCAAGCCGAAAATCTATCTGGATCTGTTTTATTACTGTCTAAGGAAAGCGTTCATCAGCAAGGCGAAGAGGTCATGTACGATGATCCCTTAACCCCTGAAGTTGAAAATACGCGCGTCGGCATGACATCTGCCGACCCGAGTATCGAACTTCAAACCCTGACAGAGTATGCTGATAACCTTTATGGCGTAGTGATGGATTTGCTAAACGCGCAAGACGGCGATTCCTATTTGCTTAGCGGCTCTGACACCACCACTAAGCCACTGGAGGATACAGGTTTGCTGGACTCTGCGATTACAGGCCTGATTACAGATTGGAAGAACGGCGTCATAAGCAATGAAGAGTTGATTGCAGACCTTACTAGCGGCAACACTAGCAATAATCCTGATGCGATTACTGATGATATCATTGGCTTTTCTTCGGATTTAAGCTCGGGCAATGTGGGCGACCTCACCGTTCGCGCCAGCAATAATCTTGAAGTTGATTACACAGTGCAAGCCAATGAAGATCCGTTCCGCGATTTGGTGGTTGGCCTTGCCTTTTTGAAAAATGCCGCGCTGCCGCCCATTGCAGACACATATACAGATCCCTCTTCTTATCCAGGCCCACCTGATGCACAAGGTGCGCCTGGTGATACACTAGATGAGATGAAAGAAAACTTCTTTGATGTTTTCTCTTCCGTTTCCAGCATGATTGAAAATGCCATCAATGATATCGATAGTATTGATTTTCGCGTGGAAACATCACGTGCGCGCATTAACGAGGTCAAAAATAATCACACAGAAACGCAAAGCTTACTGACTGATACAGTTGCGGAGATCGAAGATGTCAATCTTGACGAAGTTGCTGTTAAGATTTCTGCCCTGCAAGTGCAGCTAGAGGCCACCTACGCCGTAACAGCCTCGGTTCAGCAACTCAGCCTCGTCAATTTCATATAAACGCATAACGTCATCAACAATAAGGCCGCCATTCATAATGGCACGGCCTTTGCGATGCTCTTCAAACAAGAAAAAACGCCCCCTCAATCTGACAGGGCGTTTCATTCTTATTTCAAATCGTTCAGTCTAAAAATTATTTAGAGATGTGTGATTTGTAAACTTTTTGTGTTTTTGAAGGCTTTTTGCTTGCTTCGATTACAGAGTCACCTGATGTACGGCCACCTGCATAGCTAGCACCAGAGTTGTAAGAGCTTGAGCTTTCACAAGCAGCCAAAGCCAATACAGAAACAGCCAAGCACAATGTCATAGATAGATATTTCATTTATTTCCTCGTATTTCCTAAATCGTAATTACAGATCCACCAAAAGATCTGAAACGCTCACACGTTCACCTGTTATAACGCATATTGAATGCATTGAAAATTAAAAAAATATTTTTTCCTAATTTTTATCGATTTGTGACAAATATGCATCAACGCCTTGCGCAATTGTCTTGGCAACCTTCTTTTGATAAGAGCTCTGCGTTAATAACTTTGCATCATGGCGGTTAGACACAAAGCCTGCCTCAATCAAAATCGACGGGATATCTGGCGCCTTTAATACGGCAAACCCCGCAGATCTGTGCGGATTATCCAAAATACGAATACCATCGCGTTTAAATGACGCAACCAGCTTTTCTGCGAAGAAATTCGATTGGTTCATTGTGTCGCGCTGCACCAGATCCAGCAAAATACCTGCCACGTCCTTATCCTCGTGCGTTAAATCAATGCCGCTGATCAGGTCCGCCTTGTTTTCACGAGCCGCCAGTTTTGCGGTTTGCGCATCTGATGCCTTTTCAGACAGCGTATAAATAGATGCGCCGCGGACACTGGATTTCGGGATCGAATCCGCATGGATCGACACAAATAAATCAGCATCTTTACTGCGCGCAAACTTAACGCGGTCATGTAATTTGATAAAACGGTCGCTATCGCGCGTCATATATACGGTGTATTTTCCTGTGCGCTCAAGCTCTGACTTCAGGGCCTTACCCAGCGCCAAAACAATATGCTTTTCATAGGTTCGTCCTGATGTCGCGCCGGGATCTTGCCCGCCATGACCAGGATCAACAACAACAATCTTTTTACGCGGCGGCGATGCCTTTTTTGCGGGCACTGCGGCAGGCGCAGCTTGAACAGCAGGCGCCACATCTGCCGCATCATACGCACCATAAGCCTGCGAAGAGGCGCTTTGCCCCGTGCCGACAGGGCGTACATCAATAACAATACGGTCGCTCTTACCTGCGGCAGCAGGCAAGGCAAATGCGCTTATAATCTCGGTTTCTTGCTTTACATCAAAAACAATCCTCGACGTTTCGGATGACACATCACCATGACGTACAGCCGCAACAACGGATTTTGCTTCTTGGGTGATCTGCGCAGGCGCCTGCCATGCAAAATTTGGCATATCAACAACCACGCGATTGGGATTTTCCAGTACGAATGCACGAAAATCCGCTTCACGATCGACGTCGATCACAATGCGCGTTTTATCGCTATGATGACCCACACGAATATTATTCACATCCAGCGCAAAGCATTGCACTGGAAGTACGAAAATCATGAACAAAAAGATGAATAAAAAACTACGCAACCCCATTTATCTGATGATGCCTAGATGCGCCGCATGTGTAAAGATGACTTTTTATAAAAATAACAATTCTGGTGCGTAACCTGTCATTTTCTTGTTGTGAGTTTGTACAATGCGGTGTATGTTCGTTTGGTATTTGTCTATTGCGGACTTAGCGCAGATGTAGAATTCAATTAAAGGTTTCGCGGACTGCAATAGCAAAATTTAATAACACTTAGATAACGCGGGCGCTGGCAGGCGCCGCTTTCTGGTGCAGAATCGCGAAAGGTTTCCAGTAAACCTTTGTTATATGCCCGTTGAAAGATGGCTGCTTGACCAGGCTTTCCCCGTTGATGGAGACAGTAAATGGTTAAACGTATGCTTATCGATGCAACCCAACATGAAGAAACACGGGTTGCTATTGTCGAGGATAACCGCCTCGAAGAATTTGATTATGAAAGCGCTATGCGCAAGCCCCTTAAGGGCAACATCTTCCTTGCAAAAGTCACACGCGTCGAGCCGTCTTTACAGGCGGCCTTTGTGAACTATGGCGGTAACCGTCATGGCTTCTTGCCTTTTTCGGAAATTCACCCTGATTACTTCCGCATTCCAGTTGCCGATCAAGAAGAGTTCGAGCGCATGCAGCGCGAACAGCTTGAAGAGCATGATAAAATGGAAGCGAACGAAGAAGAAGATCTTGAAGATAACAGCGAGGCTTCTGACGACAGCGAAGATGAAAGCGCTTCTTCTGAAGACGAGCAAGACGACGCACAAGATGTTGATGCTGCTGACGACAATGAAAATGAAGAAGATAGCAACGACGACGAAGATAACGGCGATGACAGCGATGCCTCTTCTGATGATGAAGCTGAATCGAGCGATGACACTGACGCAGAAGCCAGCGAAAGCGATGACGAAAGCGAAGGCGATGCCGACGACAACAAAAAGCGCGAACGTGGACGTGGCGGTCGTGGACGCGGTCGCGGACGTGGTCGTGGTGGACGTGGTGGTCGCTCGTTCCGCAATAAACGCCCAGAAAACTTTGGCGATGATGAAGCAGGTCAAGCACAACGCTTCCGCTTTAACTTGCGCCGTAAATACAAAATCCAAGAGGTTATCAAGCGCGGCCAGATTATGCTTATTCAGGTTTCCCGTGAAGAGCGCGGCAACAAAGGCGCGGCGGTCAGCACTTACCTGTCCTTACCAGGTCGTTACTGCGTCTTAATGCCGAACAGCCCACGCGGCGGCGGCGTTAGCCGTAAAATTTCGAACCATCAAGACCGCAGCAAAATGAAAGACCTACTCAGCGCGCTGAAAGTGCCTGCAGGCATGTCAGCCATCGTTCGCACTGCTGGCGTAACACGCACCAAGACCGAGGTTAAACGTGATCTGGATTACTTGATGCGTCTATGGAACTCAATCCGCGAACTTACTTTGCAATCAACAGCGCCATCACTGGTGTACGAAGAAGCCGACCTGATTAAGCGCTCTGTGCGCGATCACTATACCCGCGACATCGAAGAAATTCTGGTCGCAGGCGCGGAAGGCCACAAAAACGCCAAAGAATTCATGAAGATGCTTATGCCATCACATGCCAAGCGCGTTAAGCTGTACGAAGATACGGATATATCTTTGTTGCAACGCTATCAGGTCGAGACACAAATCGCCGAAATTGGCGAAACCGAGGTTACTTTACCGTCTGGCGGTTACTTGGTCATCAACCCGACAGAAGCCCTTGTTTCAGTCGATGTAAACTCTGGCCGTTCGACCAAAGAACGTAACATCGAAGGCACAGCGCTCAAAACCAACCTAGAGGCCGCAGAAGAAGTTGCACGTCAGCTTCGCTTGCGTGACTTGGGCGGATTGGTTGTGATCGACTTTATCGACATGGAAGATCGCCGTAATAATGGTAAAGTCGAACGCAAAATGCGCGACGCCCTTGCCAATGACAAAGCGCGCGTTCAAGTCGGCCGCATTTCATCATTTGGCCTTATGGAACTTTCACGCCAGCGCCTCAATGCCTCACTTAGCGAAGCACAGTTTGAGGTTTGCCCTCATTGCGAAGGCCGCGGACGTGTACGTACGGCAGATTCCGCGTCATTGCTTGTTATTCGCGCCATCGAAGCCGAAGGCGTACGCAAGCGCGCAGCCGAGGTTATCGCCCATGTTCCTGCGAATGTGGCGCTTTATATCTTGAACTACAAACGCTCAATCCTTAGTGACCTTGAGGAGCGCTATGGCTTGCAAGTTTTGATCCGTGTTGACGAAAGCCTCAGCGCTTCATCATTCCGCGTTGAGGTTTCAAAACCTCTTAACCAAAACAATGATGACGCCGAGGATGACAGCAACGATAGCGCAGCGGCGCAAGACAATGATCAGGACGATCAAGGCAAGAAAGGCCGCAATAGACGCGGGAAACGCGGCGGTCGCAATCGCAATAAAGATCGTAACAACGACCAAAACAGCGACAACAAAAACGCCGAAGACAGCAACGAAGGCAGCGAAGAGCAAACTGCTGAAGCGGAGCCTTCTTCAGACACATCTGAGGACAAGCCAAAGCGCAAGCGTGGCCGCAAGCCAAAGAAGAAAACTGAAGAAAGCGTAGAAGCAGACAGCGACAGCAAAGCCTCTGACGATGACGCGCAATCGCCTAAAGACGATACCTCATCAGAAGACAGCCCTGCGCCAAAAGAAAAGAAAAAGCCAGCCAAGCGTACGCGTGCGAAAAAGATCGAAATCACCGAAGAAAGCACAGACGTACAGCCTGAAAAAGCAGACGAAGCAAGCGTTTCTGAAGACAAGCCGTCTAAGGCGAAGGCGAAAGACGACAAGCCCGCAGCAGCATCTAACGATGATGCGCCATCTGAGGCAAGCGAGCATGAAACCGTCAATCAGGCGCCTAAAAAGAAAAAACGCGGCTGGTGGAGCAAGAAATAAGCGCTGGTTACTCTGCGCCGTTTCATCCACGCCTTTTTCCTATACAAATCGACATGATCATAGCCCGCCTTTGCGGGCTATGACATAATACAACCTTAGGATTACGATTCGATAAGGGGAGCGCGCACATGCAACAATATCTATCCTTGATGCAACATGTTCTGGATAACGGTGTCAAAAAAGAAGACCGTACAGGCACAGGAACTCTCAGCGTTTTTGGCCATCAGATGCGTTTTGATCTGCAAAAAGGCTTCCCAATGGTCACCACAAAGAAATGCCATTTGCGCTCGATCATTCATGAGCTCCTCTGGTTTCTAAAAGGTGACACAAATATCGGATATTTAAAGGAAAATGGCGTTCGCATCTGGGATGAATGGGCCGATGAAAATGGCGACCTAGGCCCCGTATACGGCCACCAATGGCGCAGCTGGGCCGCCGCAGACGGTCATACGATCGACCAAATCAGCAATGTGGTCGAGCGCATCAAAACAAACCCCGATGACCGACGCCTGATTGTATCAGCATGGAATGTTGGCGAGCTGCATAAAATGGCACTGCCGCCATGCCATGCGTTCTTCCAATTTTATGTTGCTGATGGGCGCCTGTCATGCCAGCTCTACCAGCGCAGCGCTGATATTTTCTTGGGCGTGCCTTTCAACATTGCATCTTATGCGTTACTGACATTGATGATGGCACAGGTAACTGGTCTTAAACCAGGTGAGTTTGTTCATACGCTTGGCGATGCACATTTGTACACGAATCACCTTGATCAAGCGAAGGAACAGCTCTCTCGCACCCCATTTTCACCGCCTGAGATGCATTTAAACCCTCATGTAAAAAATATTTTTGACTTTAAATACGAAGACTTCGAATTGGTGGGATACGAATCTCACCCTCACATTAAGGCTGCTGTCGCGGTTTAGAAGGCCTCATTTTAGTTTCCATAGTGTCTTAATCGAATATTAAGCATATTCCCCTATCATAAAAGATGATGTACATTAATGAGAGGGGAAAATGTTGCTCACGTTCTTTGAGCGATTTTCATAGAGACTGACATGGCTGAGAATAACAAAACTGTTCAATTTCCAAGTGATGGTGGCGCGATCACCGTCAGCGTTGCACCGAATGAAAACATCACTGTCAAGGATGCATCTGGTCAGCCCCTTAACCCCGACAGCATTAAGGTTGATATTCTAGGTCAAGATATCATCATGACGAATGATGACACTGGCTCTCAGATTATCTTTCTAAGTATGGCTTTGATGTTGTTCGATGAAGAGGTCGCCCCTTCCCTCTTCTTGGATGACAATCCACTTGATGAATCCCAGATGCTTGGCCGTATTGGCGCTGTTGGTAACCTCAGCGTTGAAGATTACATCGCCATTTCAACGATCCTTCCTTCTGATGAATCTAAAAAATCACAGAATTCTGAAGGTCAGTCTGAGGACATTGACGGCGAAGGCAAAACAACAGAGGAAAGCGATGGCGCAAATACCACCGACGCCGTATCTGTGGTTATCGCCAGCAATGATTTTACTTCGCAAACAGACAACCCTGCTGTCAAAGTAAAGAAAACAAACCTTATTCAGGAAAAGAAATCAAACGCGCCAGCTGATGCGGTTGACCAAGAAGGTGATACTTTTGCAGATCTCACGTCAGACTCATCTTCATCTGCTACATCTTTTGAAGACAACCCAGACACAGAAGAGTTTGATGTTCCTCCCGAGCCTATAGATCCGAAAACATTTGAGCTTCGCCTGCTGCAGTCTGCGCGCTTAGATTCCGTTGAAGACACTGACGCTGACACGATTCCAGATACGCGCATTGTACGCGGTGGTGGTGGTTCAGATGCTTCTTTTGTGAACGAGGCTAACAATGTTCAGTATTCAACCGAAATCATTGATGTTTCCGATGCCACAGAAGATGTCACTATTTACGCGGAAGACCCTGATCGTTATGGCGACATCCAATCGGATCTCGCGAACTTGCAAATGGCCCGTACAATGGAAGTTGAGCCCGTTTTAGGCTCTGGTTTCGTTGTGGATAGCATTACCGTCACCGGATTTCCTTCTGGTTACGTTCTTACCAATGCAACCGCTGACGGCAGCTCATTTGTCGTCACAAACCCAACTTTGAATGATCAGGGCGCGTTTGCGTTTGAATTAGAATATCCTGTTCCCAACTATTCGACTTTCACCCTGACTGTGACGATCGAGGCTCACTTTGACCCTTTAGTGTACTTAGCAGAAAACCCTGGCGAAGAAATCATTGCGCCGTCTGAGCCTATTATCACAGTTTCAGAAGATTTGCCTTTCGAAGTCAAAGACGTCAACAGCTCCGAGGACTATAACTACGAGAACTCGGATGGTGATACTGTTTATGTTCTTGCAAATCAGCCTAACACAAACCGCATTTTCTCAGGCTCTGGTGATGATACTATTTATGGCGGTGTTGGCGATAACATTATCAATGGCGGCATTGGCGACGATTACATTGAAGCTTATGGCGGCGATGACACCCTTATTGGCGGCATTGGTGACGACTACATTATCGCAGGCCTCGGTACGAACACTATTCGTGGTGAAGAGGACATTGATACGCTTGATTACGGCAATTTAAACGTAAGCGTTGTGCTTGATCTTGGCACTATCATCAACAACTATGCGCAAGCTGTTATTGATGGCGGCGAACTGACTGCCAATGGTGCCATCAACTATGTTTCTGGCATAGAAAATCTTATTACTGGCCTAGGTGACGATACACTTACGGGCGACGCTAATGTTAACATCATTGACAGTGGCGCAGGCGATGACACCATTCGCGCTAGTGGTGCTCAGGACTTCTTAGATGGCGGCGATGACATTGATACAATGGACTATTCTTTGCTGTCTGGTGTTACGAATATCAATGTTGACATGGGCGCAGTTCCTGATGGTGACGGCTATATTACGGTTACAGTCGTTGGCGGCGCGAACGATAAAATTCGCAACTTTGAGAACCTTACGGGCACTTCTGGTGATGATACTATTTCCGGTAATGCGCAGGATAACGTTCTAGACGGCAGTGATGGGGACGATACACTATTTGGTGCAGGCGGCGATGATACCCTTATTGGCGGCACTGGTGTTGATACCGTTGATTATTCTTCTATTGCGGGCCCTGTCACAGTTGATCTGGACGACGGCTCAGGGTTTGGTTCTGCGACGGGCAGCGGTAACGATACCTTAGACAGTATTGAAAACATTATCGGCACAAATGATGCCGGTGGCGATAGCCTTACAGGCTCTGCTGCGGACAATACGATATGGGCTGGCGCAGGCGATGA
>CEUZ01276061.1_pt1 | contig 33535 bp, 26 predicted proteins | sample 361511 | NCBI WGS metagenome assembly CEUZ01 (sample SAMEA2622822, study PRJEB7988) | marine metagenome | biome: marine biome (ENVO:00000447); feature: surface water layer (ENVO:00002042); material: "saline water (ENVO:00002010), including plankton (ENVO:xxxxxxxx)" | depth 5 m | reverse complement strand
TTGATTAGGTATAATTTCTTCAAACCACGATTTTAGAGGCCCATAATGACGTTTCATATGCCATCCAAAAATTACTCGTATAGTAAGAATAATTGTAGAAATTAAATGCCATATAACTAATGCTAAAAACCCTAAATCAGGACGACTAATCATCCAACCACCTGTCAATAATACTAAGCCAGGATTGCGCCTAGCAGTGATTAATCGATTAAAAGAATCAAATCTTCGCCATATAAATATATCAAATGACCCTATAAAAAATTGAAACAACCCTTCACATACTCTGCCTCCAACATATCCAATAAACATTAGCCATATTAAGCCTTCCATACCAAAAACCGGAATTGTTACTGCACCTAAACCAATAGCCCATGCCATATACCAAAGTGGCGGATGAACAATATCCAGCCCATGATCAAGAATATTACCTAAACGACTAGATGTGACTGTTACTCTCGCTAGTTTTCCATCTACAGTGTCTAAGAATGTCATAAGCCACCCCATAATTAAACCTACACCATAGTTTCCAAACCAGAATGAAATTCCTGCAAATATAGCAAGAATGTAGCTCATGAACGTAACATTATTAGGAGACAAACCAACACGAACACAGAAATGAGTAAACCAAAATGCAGGCTTAGGCCAGACCCATTTAGTTATAAAATCAGTGACGCCTTTATATGATCCAGAGAACAACTCTAACTCAAGGGTCTTATAATTAGACCTACTAATAAATAAAATATATGGAACATCTCTCTTTTTCAGGTTATTTTGTTGAAATTCTAAATCCAAACCTTCAATTAAATAACGAGGGAGAGCAGAAATAGCATCCCCATTCCCTTCTCCCAGAAAATCTTCCAATATATTATGAGTATTACCATCAGCAATATTGATAGCAACTATTTGCTTGCCTTTACTATCTAATACTAGACTCAATTCTGTACTAACTAATGCCGATAATACCCTTGCATCAAAAAGATGGTCAGCACATAATAACAATAAGGGCCTTCCCTCAGGAACACTTTCTAGATCTTCAACTAAAGTAATTTTTGCACTATGAATCTCTAGCATCCGCCGCAAACGTTCTCTTCCACTTAAACCCCAAACGCTAACTTCACTATCACCAGTAATATAAACAAAAGTATTCATTTATAGCTTTAAAGCTACTCCCTTAAAATAACAAACTAAAATCTTACTTAACACTTACTAATATTCATTTAGAAGAATATAGTGTTTTATAGAAATTATGATGATAATAAAAAATTTTCTAAAATATTGCACCTATAATCACATAAATAAATACTGCAAAATTAAAACCTAAGGAATCTTTCGTAGCCAAATATTAGCTACCAAAATAAGAGATATCCCTGGGAACAATGCCGTAAGTGGTGGAGGGAAATGTAATAACAACCCTATATTTGCAATGATCTGGTCAAGCAAATAAACACTGATTCCTGCCATTACAGCAAATACTAATTTATTTGCAAATCCTGTCCTTGAAGACCCAAAAACAAAAGGTATGGATAATAATAGCATTGCTATTGTTGTAAATGCCCCACCTGCTTTCCGCCATAAAGCCAATTCATATGCATCTGCCTCTTGACCTGTGTTTTTTAAATAACTTACATGTTGTAATAAATCAAAAGGAGATAAGCTCTCTGGCGATTTAGTTAAAGTAGAGATATCAGATGGATTAACAAATGATTTCCACTGTATAGAACTTTTTGATATAGATTCTATATTTTCTTTACTCTCATTAAATGTCTTACTAATAACTTCACGTAATTCCCATAAATTTTTATCATTGATATCAGCATATCTCGCATGTGTATAAGTCAATAAAAAACCATTCTTATCAAAATGTAATATTTCTACATTCTCAGCTTTCTTAGTAGTTATCATCTCACCAATACGTAATATATTCCTTTCATTCCTAGTCCAAATCCCAAGATTTTTACCAAGTTGTACGCTATGGTCACGTGCTGCAGCTTTATTTAAAATGGCCTTTTGCTGAAGTTGAGGAGCAACAAATTGTTCTAATATAGCAATAAAAATTAAAAGAACAAATCCAACAACAAGTGGCGCCATGCTTACACGAATAGGAGAAACACCGCCTATTTGAAGTGCAGTTAGTTCTAAATTCTTTGCCAATCCCCCTAAAGCAATTACAGTTCCTAGTAATGCAATAAATGGCGCTAACTGACTAAATCTTCTTGGCATCATTAACGCAGTGTACAAGAATGCATCATTAACTCGGTAAGTTCCCTGACCCACATCATCAAGCTGCTCCAGCAAATCTAAAAAACCAAATAACGGTAAAAGTATTGCAGTTGCAATACACAAACCAATGAAAACCCGAAATGCAAGATAACGATCAATTATTAATATCATTTGGACCGAAAAAACTGTTTCCAACCATTAGGAAAAAGCAAACTCAGTGAAACAACAGACATTAATACATATAGCCACCAAACCCCAGGTATGCTCCCTATTTTGCCTTGCTCTACCCAAGTCTGGGCTAACCCACTTAAAATATAATAGATTGCAAAAACTAGAGCTGCATAAAAATACATTCTCTCTCCCTTTGTATTTCGAGAAGATATGCGGCTAAATGGTATAGCAATCAAGGCTAACAAAATAGTTGAAACTGGACGAGATAAACGCCATTGAAGCTCAGCGACATCGGGGGCGCGATCTGATTCCATCAGCATTCTTGTCGATGTTGATTTACGCTTATAATCTAGCTCTTTACTATCATCACCGAAATATACTAATTTCTCAAAATGAGATACAGTATCTTTTGTATTATCGTGCTTGAGTTTATATAAATTACCATCAAATAGGTGTAACTGGGGGCGTTCTCCACGAACCGGCTTCTTTTGAATTCCCTCTTTAGCAAAAAGAACTTCGCTTCCACCTTCCTTACTTACAAAATGAAATATATTTTTCATTACTTTGCCAGATTTATCCTTTGAATCGATGTAAACTACTCTGCCACTTTTCTCATTTCCATAAAAACGACCAGCCTGAAATCTATCAGTATTTAACTCTGCTTCTGCCTGAGCATTTAAAATATAACTCTCTTCATATGCCCAAGGACGTGCAAACATTGAAAGCACACCACTAATAATCCCAACTGGGATCGCAACAATGAGTACAGTATAAATTATTCGGTACTCACTAATTCCTGCAGAACGTAATATGTTAATTTCCTGATCCCTATTCATTCTGCCAAGTCCAATTATTACAGCAATGTAAAGAGAAATTGGTACTAACACCTCTAAAGCAATTAGAGTCTTAAGTCCTACTAACTCTAGCATGGCAAAAACACCAAGTGACTCCGTTACTGCTTCTGCAAGAAAACGAGCGCTACTAAAACTGGAAAATAATCCGCTCAGAATTAAAATTAACACCACAAAAGGAATCAATAATTCACGTGTAATATACTTATCTAGTATTTTCATACATATACTCTTGCAGATCTTTTATTAAGATCAAATTACCACACATTAAGATCACGTTAAGTACGAATATTTTCATGAGAAATTAGCGCCTCCTGCTCCAATACAGACTCAACAAGCACTATATCTGCTGCTTTATCTACATCTACCCCAGCATTTGCATACGGAATAATTATTGCCTGCGACCTAACACCCGCCCTTATGGATACAGTATTTAAAGCCTGATTAAGTTTCGATATTCTTAAGATATATAACAAAATAGCTATTGGACCCAATATTTCCCCAACTAGTCGCCATGGCTTCTTGCGCAAGCTTTCTGCTTTTTCCCAAAATGGAACCAAATTACGGCCACGATCATTAAGAAAAGCATAAAGATTACACCCACAAAAATTTCCATCACGAAATTTTATGACAGTTCTCTTTGTTCCTGGAAATGTAGCCATAATGTTTTTATGTTCAACCAGCCCTACAGTTGCATCACTATTCGTTCTACTAGACTCGCATAAAAAATACTTTATTATTTCAGGGGTTAACAACGCATGATCAGCTGTTGTCAAAAATACTGGATCCTCCTCATCTATATACTTAAGCCCATGATTTGCACTCTTGCTTGGAGAATCTTGATTAGGCAGCCAAGTAATATCTCCAATCCTGATCCGCCGCTCTAATTCTGGGCAAGCAAAAAGTAAAGACTTTGGTGGACCACATAAAATAATCTTTTTAATCATATTACTTGCCTGAAGGGCATCCAATACACGAATTATCATTGGCACCCCACAAATCGGCGTAAATGCTTTACAGGCCACACCTGATGCATTTGAAACTGGATCATTAGTAGTACGATCTGCCGCCAATATAATAGCAACAAATTTATCTAGTCTTTTATTTGAAATATTATCCTCCAAAACATTTATTATTTGGCGATATAATTAATTATAAAGTTTTCCCAAAAATTCGATAACGCTTATACTCTTGAATACCTGCCTTTTCAATCATCCCACGCATAGATTTATTATCTTCAAGAATCCAAGATACTTCAACTTCTCGAATTCCCATTGAGAGCCCAATTTCCCTTGGTGCATCAATCATCATGCAAGCTAATGCTGCACCCAACGGGGTATTCTGATATTTCTGCCTTACCCCCATTAAAGGTAATCTTGCTGTGCTAACTTGCCCAAATTTCAATTGTTTAATTAGATGAAACCAGCCAAATGGAAATAAACTTCCATTTAACTTTGCAAATATCTCATTTAAATTTGGCAATAGCACCATAAATGCCACTGGAATACCATCAACTTCAGCAATCTGAATATAGTCATCCCTTAAAAGAAAACGAAATGTGTTCCCAAGCTCAGAAAACTCTGTTTCAGTAAATGGAATAAACCCCCAGTTAGCTGACCACGCATCATTGAAAATATCTCTTAATATTTCCATTTCTACTTTAAATTGATTCCGACGTAAGACCCTTATATTTACTCTTTCAGAAAACTTACCTAGTAAAGTACGCATAATTCTTGGAAATTCCATATCTGCCTTCAGTAAATATGCAAGCAAATCTTTTAATGGAGAATACCCTTGAGTATCCAACAATTGCCCATACCACCTAGGTGAATGTGGCATCATAACCATTGGTGGCGTATCAAAACCACTCACAAGAACGCCACATTCCTGATTAATAGAGAAATTATATGGCCCGCTTACATGCTTAGTTCCTCTTTCAGCAAGCCATTTCTCTGCAGTTTTAATTAACTCTGCAAATATATCCTTGTCATTTACACTCTCTAATAGTCCAAAATGGCCAGTATCCATTCCATATCGTTGGCGATGGAGTTGGTCAATTTGTGCACTAATTCTCCCAACTGGTCTATTATCAAGATATGCAATCCAACCTTGCCATTCACCATGCTCAAAAAAAGGATTTGATTTAGAAAAATGCCAACGCCTCTCAAGGCGTAATGGTGGCACCCACATAGGGTCGTCCGCGTAAACATACCAAGGAACATCAATAAATTCTCTTAATTCTTGGCGATTAGTTACTGGACGAATACTTATTTCCGCAGTTGTTAGTAAATTATATTTTTTAGTCATTGCATAAAATAAATATAAGCACAGAGTATTTTTTACATTAATAAATTCAAATAAAATGCCTTTCTGACATATGATTTTATCAACAAGAGATAAGTATTAGCATGGTGACAAACTTTAAAAATATTACAACAAAAGAAATCGAAATTGATACGGCATTTGGTATAATCTTTGAAATTGCATTTGGAGGGATTACTTCCTTTTTTCAGTGATGGAATCATGCCTTCAATAAAACTAATGACTGAAGGGTAGACTGCAAGAAATTTATTTTTTATATTATAGCATTCGTGATCGCTATAGTAATAAAGTAAATAATTAACAAAACTGAATAAAAAGTGAATTTTATTATTAATATTTTTATGCAACAATACTTTATACCTAAGCATAAAATTTTATAACTATATTATATTTATAGGGTAAATAAATTATGACTGATGATGCTGGATTAAATTTATTAATGTCACTTTTCCTTATACCTGTTGCCATATGGCTTCATATTTGGGTTAGGAAACGTAAAGAAAACAGAAGAAATGAGTCTGGAGATGAAGAATTTGGTAGTCTTGGTTCAACACTTATATCAACTATTGGAGAAGGGATCGCTATTATCACCAGTTTAATACTGATGATTATGGTCATGGGGTTTGTCCTAAAATATTTCTTTCCTCAAATATTTGGTACACAGCTATAATCTATCTTAGTAGCTAAAGGATAATATAATATTTAAGTATAGAAATAAATTATAACTACGGTCCTACTAATAAAAGATAGGAAGATTAAAGTCAGATTATTAATTTAATTCTTAGAAACTGATACCTTTGATTTGGATTTAAGTTTCTTAATTTTAGAGTCAGTTTTTGCTTGTTTCTGCTCAAACTCAAATCTCGTTTTACCACCACCATCAGCTGCTAAATAAGCTGAAAAGGGCCTTCCTTTCTTAGAAATAAATTTAGAAAGCAGATCTGTTTTACCTGTCTGCAATAATTTTGTAACTTGCTCTCGCTCAATTGGGCGATTAAGAATTATTTTTCCGGTCTTAAAATTACATGTTCGAGTAGCTCCAACAGAGTTTTCACAAACATAACTAATTCCATGCTCAAATACCTGACCATCACACTTAAGGCATTTACCTAAGGATTTCTGCCCTGAGAAGTCTACTTCCTCTGCCCCCTCCTCATTAGTTTCACCAAAATCAAATTTCATTTCATACTCATCTGTCAGCCTTATATTTGCATTAAATAATCTCCCCATTTTACTCCGGAAACCTTGTAACGTACCTACCTTATGTTGAGTAATTAGTTCCTCCATTTCAGCTACTTCAAACTGCCTGCCAGCTAGAATCTTCCACAATGCAAAATTACACTTTTTACATTGAAATTTCTTATAAGTTTCCTGTACTACTCCACCACATTTAGGGCAGGGAGAGGTAAGAGTAGAAAAATCTCCACTTATAGTCTCACCGCGATTATTCTTTGCTTGTTCAACCATATGGCAAGTCATAACAGAAATTTCTTTCATAAATGAATTGCGTTCAAGTTTATTTTGTTCAATTTGCCTAAGCTTAAATTCCCAATTACCAGTCAATTCAGGAGAAGTAAGCTCTGGAACCCTTAGGCCACGAAGGAGAATAATTAGTGAAAAAGCCTTAGCTGTCGGTTGTAATTCTCGACCTATACGCTGTAAATATTTCTCAAATACTAGGCCCTCAATAATTGCAGCACGAGTAGCAGGGGTGCCTAGCCCTTTGGTACTCATTGCCTCACGTAGCTCCCCATCTTCTACTAGTTTACCAGCACCCTCCATAGCGGATAATAATGTGCCTTCATTAAACCTAGCTGGTGGACGAGTCTTATTTGAAATTATCTCTATTTCTTCTGCAGATACAGATTCATTTTGCTGCACAGCAACTAAGGCTGGGTCCTTATCAATTTCATTACCCCGAACTTCTTTACCATAAACAGCCTGCCATCCAGGATCAACCATTACCTTTCCTTCTGTTTTAAATGGTTCATCCTCGACTCGAGTAATTCTGGTAGTTACAAGATATTCAGCAGCAGGATAGAAGATCGCCAAAAATCGCTTAGTTACTAAATCATAAAGTTTTTGCTCGGCCTCATTTAAACGCTTAGGCTTAAATGCAGTTGGAATAATAGCAAAGTGATCTGAAATTTTAGCGTTATTAAAAATTCTTTTATTTGGTTTTACCCAGTCTGATTTTAAAATTTTCGAGGCAAATACACCATATTGGGAATCTTTCATTTCCCCTAATGAATCTTTCACAGTTGAAATATAATCTTCAGGAAGTGCGCGTGAATCAGTACGAGGATATGTTAATACTTTATGCTTCTCATATAAGGCTTGGGCCAGACCTAACGTCATTTTAGCAGAGAAACCAAAACGTCCATTAGCATCCCGCTGTAAACTAGTAAGGTCATATAGTCTAGGACAAATTTCTTTAGCAGGCTTATTAACTTCACTTACTACTCCTGGCTTCCCTTGACATTTTATATGAATCAATTTAGCAGCCTTATGACTCCATACACGATCAGATTTTTGTTCTGTATTCTTTTTGCTCTTAATAAATTCTTCATCAAACCAACGTCCAATATAGTTTCCATCTGCTGCAATAAAAGAGCAATGAATCTCCCAATACTCTCTAGAAACAAACTTTTTAATTACCTCCTCACGCTCTACCAGCATTGTTAATGTAGGCGTTTGTACTCTCCCTACTGTAGTTTTATGAAAACCACCTTCTTGGGAATTAAATGCTGTCATAGCCCGCGTACCATTAATTCCAACTAACCAATCAGCCTCAGAGCGGCTCATTGCAGCCTGGGCCAAGGGATACATAACCTCATTATCAAGTAATTTTTTAAACCCATCTCTAATCGAGCTTGGAGTCATTGACTGTAACCAAAGCCGCATAATAGGCTTCTTTGTTGCCACATAACGAACAATATACTGAAAAATTAGTTCTCCTTCACGCCCTGCATCACAAGCATTGATTAACTTATCAACATCTTTCCGTTTGATAAGTTTTTTCAGAAGCTTTAAACGTGGCTTAGTTTTTTCAATAGGGTTTAAATCAAAATAAGGTGGGATTGATGGTAAGTTCTTGAAACTCCACTTTCCACGCTTAACTTCATATTTCTCTGGTACAGATAACTCCAATAAATGGCCCATTGCTGAAGATAATATATATTCGTCATTCTCATAATAATCCTTATGTTTAATAAACCCACCCAATACCCGCGCAATATCTGTCGCAACAGATGGTTTCTCAGCTATGATTAAGACTTTACCCATAAGCTCTCTTGTTAATTCCTTTTATATATTCAACAATGCTTTTAAAATCAAGGTGGGAGACTACCATAATAAATGGTTTGAATGCTCAATTAGATAAAAAATGAACTGTATTATCTAAAAATTAAAATTATAATAGTAATTTAATTGCGCATATCAGAAAAATATATAAATATTTAACCTGAAAATAATAAGCATGGCGGATACCGATACTTCAGTCAAGCAATCGAAAAACTCTTATGCCTATTTTAAATATATTGAGATACCCAGATGAACGGCTACACAAAGTAGCTACTCAAGTGTCAGAAGTAACTGATGAGATCCGTACTTTAGTACACAATATGACAGAAACTATGTATGCAGCTCCAGGGATTGGTTTAGCTGCAACACAGGTAAACGTTCACCAATGCGTAATTGTAGTAGATGTGTCTGACAGCCAGAATGAATTACAAGTATTAATCAACCCAGAAATTATATCCTCTTCTGGAGTATCTGATAACGAAGAGGGTTGCCTGTCAGTACCTGGGGTATTTGCAAAGGTTTGCCGTGCTCATTCCATTTCAGTTAAAGCAGTGGATATTAATGGACAGACATATGTATTAGAAGCAAGTGGATTATTAGCGGTCTGTATTCAACATGAAATGGACCATTTATTAGGTAAAGTATTCGTTGAATATCTGTCACCACTAAAACAAAAAAGGATTCTTACTAAACTAAAAAAACAACAACGGAACGCAATGTAATTGATTATTTTCTAATATTTTTTTAAATAATTAGCTTAATGTAATAATAACATAGGCCTAATAGCCATATCTGACACAAACTAAATACTTAAAAGTATTTCAAGCAGTTAATCATGAAGATTATTTTTGCAGGTACACCACAATTTGCTGCACAGTCACTCGAAGCACTAATAACTAGAGGACATGAGATTTCGCTTGTATTAACCAAACCTGATCGACCAGCAGGAAGAGGAATGAAATTAAGTGTTAGCGCTGTTAAAATGCTTGCTCAAAAATATAAAATTACCTTATTACAACCGCACTCACTTAAACAACCGGAGATACAAGAACAATTAAATAATATTGGTGCAGATATAATGGTAGTCGCAGCTTACGGATTAATTTTACCAGAAATCATTTTAAACATCCCACGTTTTGGGTGCATAAATATTCACGCCTCCTTACTGCCACGCTGGCGGGGTGCTGCACCAATTCAAAGAGCAATCCTAGCGGGTGAACAAGAAACTGGTATTACCATTATGCAAATGGACCGAGGTCTCGATACCGGTGATATTTTATTTCAACAAAGTATTTCCATACTGAATAATGATAATACTCACACTTTATTCAATAAACTTACAATACTTGGTGCAGAGTGTCTAATTAAAACCTTAGACCTTATAGAAAGTAAGAAAATTACAGCCATACCACAAACCAACAAGGGTGTTAGTTATGCCTCAAAGCTAGAAAAAAAAGAAGCAGTAATTAACTGGCAATTACCTGCTCAAGAAATCAATTATGCCATACGAGCATTATACCCTAAGCCTGGCGCATATTCTTACATACATGGTTTTCCTTTAAAAATTTTACAGTCAAAGATCATTCCTAACAAAGGCGGGAACCCTGGTGAAATTTTATCTGTCGACACAGAAGGCATAATTGTCGCATGTGGCAAAGATTCTCTAGTATTAGAAATAATACAAAAACCAGGCGGAAAAAAACTAAAAGCTTCTAAATTCCTTGCTGGACATTCATTCAAGCCTGGTGATTGTTTTACATCGACAGAATGATTACAACTCAAATCATAGCAACTGCTGCAATAGAAAAGGTCCTGGCTGGAGCTAGCTTGACTATTGTTCTAAATGAATTATGGCACACTCACCACACCTTATCAGACCAAGAACGTGGTGCTATTCAAGATATAAGTTATGGTGTTTTACGCTTCTATGGGAAATTAGACACGATACTTAGCCTGTTACTTAAGAAGCCCCTAAAAAAGCAAGATGTACGCTGCTTATTACTGGTAGGTTTATATCAATTGCAATATAGCAAAGTTACTTCATATACAGTTGTTAACCATGCTGTTTCTGCATCCTTAAATTTGAAGTATGGGCAGGGCATGAAAAGTTTAATTAATGCAGTGCTACGTGAATTTATAAGGGAGAAGGAAACCCTTCTAGAAACAGCAAAAGACAAAGGTCTTGGACAATACTCCCATCCAAAGTGGTGGATAGACAAACTACGTGAACAATACCCTAGAGACTATAGCTCAATACTGAATACAGGTAATCAAAGACCACCAATGACGCTCAGAGTTAATCAAAATAAAATAGCAGCCTTAGACTACCTGACTCTATTAAATGAACATGATTTAAATGCACAAATAGTCTGGGATAATGCTCTAATTCTGAAGCAACCAGTATCAGTAAACAGTCTCCCAGAATTTGCTACAGGAATGGTCTCAGTTCAGGATGCAGGCGCACAATTAGCAGCGCCATTCTTAGATGTTCATAAAGGCATGCATGTTTTAGATGCTTGTTCTGCTCCAGGTGGAAAAAGTGCGCATTTATTAGAATTAGCAAATATAAACCTAACAGCACTAGATAACAATCCCGCTCGACTTGCTCTAGTGAAGCAAAATTTTACACGCCTTGCTTTAAAAAAATACCACATTATCTGTGGTGATGCATCGAATCTATCAACATGGTGGAATGGAAAATTATTTGATCGAATTTTAGCTGATGTGCCCTGCTCTGCGTCAGGTGTAGTTCGTCGCCACCCTGATATAAAATGGCTGCGACGCCCAAACGACCTCATCCAATTTGCCTCTATTCAACAAAAAATCCTCACTACTTTATGGCAGACCTTAGCAAGAGGTGGTAAATTGCTCTATGTTACCTGCTCTGTATTCTATGAAGAAAATAAATTACAGATTGAAGAATTTTTACTTCATCATTCAGATGCTAGAATTATACCGTTACCTACGGTTGAAACTCTTGACGGACAACTGTTACCAAGTTCCCAACATGATGGTTTCTTTTATACCTTACTACAGAAGATCTAACCATATTACGCAGGTAATACAATTAGCTGCAATTATTCTGCTGGCTATCTTTCTAATAATTTCCCCCACCGCTAAAGCAGAAGGTATAAAATTAAAATTTGTTGAACTAGATGCTGTTGATAATGACTATCAATTCAACGCTGACGTTGAAATAGTATTGAGCCCTACTTTAAAGAAAGCGCTCAAAAAAGGTATCGCACTTTATTTTGTAACTGATTTTCGATTAGTAAGCCCTCGCTGGTACTGGTTTGATAAAAGAATTGCGCGAAGTAAGCAACGAGATTCATTAAGTTATTATGCGCTCACACGCCAATATCGGCTGAGTGGGGGACTACAAAACCAAAGTTTCAGTACCTTAAAAGAGGCATTACGAGTCTTAGGACGAGTACGAGACCGCCTAATAGAAAGAAATGCTGAATTGCTACAAGGTAAAACACATATAGCAAAACTACGTATACGATTAGATTTATCACGACTACCCAAACCATTTCAGGTAGAAGCGCTTGGTTCAAAAGCATGGAATTTAAGTTCGGGCTGGCATCAATGGAACCTTAAATTTCCTTTACAAAGACTGATTCTTCAGGACAAACAGTGAAATACATAATAACTATTGGCGCTGTTCTAATTAGTGCGGTAATGCTATTTTTACTTGCAATTGCAGGTGACGACACTGATTTCTTTGAACGAAAATACCGTCTGCTAATTCAGCTAAATGTAGGTTTCGTACTGTTTCTTATGACGGTAGTTGGATATCTAATCTGGAGACTCAGGCGCAGGCTTAAAAAAGGAGTACTAGGATCTAGGCTTGCATTACGCTTATTACTAATTTTCTCTCTAATGGCAGTTCTACCAGGTGTATTAGTATACAGCGCATCAGTACAATTCCTTGGTAAAAGTATCGAGTCATGGTTTGATGTTAAAGTTGACCAAGCACTAGAAGGAGGCCTAAATCTAGGACGAACTGCACTAGACAACTTATTAGAAGAATTACGAAAAAATGCCCAAGTCACTGCTATTACTTTATCTGGCCAATCTGCATTACCACTACCTGAACTGAATCAACTATTAGAGCAATCTGAAGTACAAGAAGCAACGTTATTTAATAAGGATGGTAGGGTAATTGCGTTCTCAGATACTGCTGGTATGGAAGTTCCAGAAATGCCAAGCACAGCTGTAATGCGCCAGGTTAGAATGCAAGAGGCCTATAGTGCCGTTGAATTTATAATGGGGAAAGGCTTGTATTTACGTGTAGTTGAACCGGTTCCAATCAATGTCCTAAATCCAGAAACAGGTATAAGAATTTTGCAGTTATTGCAACCGGTACCAAAACAATTGGCAGATGATGCAGAAATAGTACAATCAATATATCGCGATTATGAAGAATTATCATTATCACGCCATGGCCTAAAGAGGCTTTATGGAGTAACATTAACTCTAGTATTGCTACTCTCTCTCTTTTCTGCACTAGCAGCTGCCTTCCTTATTAGCGAACGACTCAGTGCTCCCTTAGGTATATTAGCAGAAGGTACCCGTGCAGTAGCTCAAGGTGATTTTAGTAGAAGACACCCTGTTCAAAGTAGTGATGAGCTAGGAGTATTAACAGAGTCATTTAATCTTATGACTCACCAATTAGAAGAAGCGCGTACTGAAGCACAGCGTAATCAACATGAAGTTGAAAGTGCCCGAGCTTACCTAGAAGGTATTCTAGCTAATCTCTCATCCGGTGTACTTGTATTTGATAAAAGCTTACGTATGCGTACTACAAATTTAAGTGCTGAATATATTTTAAAAGTTCCTTTGGCAAATCTAGTTGGATTAACCATGGAAGAATGTACAACTAAAAAACCTCAACTTCTTGCTCTAGAGAATGGAATTCGTGAAGGATTTCAATCAGGCAAAACTGACGAATGGGAATGCCAAGTTGAACGAGCCAGTGACGGCATTAATCAGGTTCTGTTATTACGTGGAACACGCCTCCCACATGTTTCTGGGGGCGGAGCTGTAGTTGTTTTTGACGATATCACTAATTTACTACAAGCTCAACGTACTGCGGCATGGAGAGAAATTGCTAGGCGACTTGCTCATGAGATAAAAAACCCCCTGACACCAATTCAGCTTTCTGCTGAACGTGTACAACACAAATTATCCGAAAAATTAAATCAGCACGATTCAGAAATTCTAAAAAAATCAACTGAAACAATCATTAATCAAGTAGCTGCATTGAAAACAATGGTCAACGAATTTAGTGAATATGCACGTGAGCCAGAACTAAAATTACAGCTACTAGATCTTAATAAACTAATACAAGAAATACTAACCTTATATGAAACAACAAGCATTGCCGAAGGCGGTGACTTACACTCTTATATACACTTAGATTTAACCCATAATTTGCCACCTATTAAAGGGGACTCTACCAGATTGCGTCAAGTTATTCACAATCTTCTCCAAAATGCTCAAGATACTCTGAGCGATGTTTCAGAGCCAACTCTTACTGTTAGCACTAAAATAGTACAAGATGGAGTGTGCCTTAGCCTAAGTGACAATGGAAAAGGCTTCCCTAGTCAGGTCAGAATGCGTGCATTTGAACCATACGTCACTACCAAGCTTAAAGGAACCGGACTAGGTCTACCGATAGTAAAAAAGATTGTGGAAGAACACAATGGCACAATTAAGATTGAAAATATTGAGCCACATGGCGCCCATATTGCTATTACCTTGCCAACTGTTTTCGAGGATAATGCAGCCAATATCCATGAAATAACATAATTAATTAAATGTCTACAATGAACATCTAATCAAATACTTAATAAGAAATAAAATATTATATATATGACAAACAATACAATACTAGTTGTCGATGATGAAATTGGCATACGTGAATTACTATCAGAAATATTACGTGATGAAGGTTACCATGTAATATTAGCAGAAAGTGCTGAGCAAGCACGTATCTGGCGAAATAAATCACGCCCTGATCTAGTATTACTTGATATTTGGATGCCCGATACAGATGGCGTTACTCTACTAAAAGAATGGGCAAGTAATGGCTTATTAACAATGCCTGTAATTGTAATGTCAGGACACGGTACTATTGCAACAGCGGTTGAAGCAACCCGAATAGGCGCATTTGGGTATCTAGAAAAACCAATACCTCTTCAAATGCTACTAAATACAGTAGGACAGGCATTACGAGGGAGGCAAAATAAAACCTCTCCAACCTTATCGCTTACCAGTCTTGGAAAAGGGCCTTTAATAACAGATCTAAAAAAGAGACTTGAGCAAGTCTCTAGTCTAAAAACTCCATTGCTTCTTATTGGAGAACAAGGTTCAGGGACAGAATTATGCGCCCACTTTCTCCATTGCTCTAATACACCATGGGTTGATCCCGATATATTTACATTATTATCGGATTCCCCATCTAAATTGCTGGAACAAGCAAAAGATGGGCTGTTATTTCTTAAGGAAATTGGTAGCCTAAATAAATTAGAGCAAAAAGGCTTACTGAAATTAATAAATAAATTAGATAAATATAATGTTCGGCTTATATGTGCAAGCTCCCTATCACTAGCAGAACTAACAGCTCAGGGTAAATATGAACCAAAACTATATGAAAGATTAAGTGAGCTTTATATAAATGTGCCTGCATTAAGAGAGCACAAAGAGGATATCCCAGATTTAGCAAACCAAATTCTTTTACAATGTATTGAATCAGGTGACACATCTATTCAACAATTTAATACCGCAGCACTTAATGCTTTACGAAATTATAATTGGCCAGGTAATCTAGTGCAGCTTACTGGAACGATTCGTTCTCTAGCCCTAACCTCAAGTAATAAAGAGATTTCAGCAGATGACGTACAAAAAATCTTGGCAGCACCACTGCCAGCACATCCTACCTCAAACATTCCTATTCATATGACTTTGCGAGAAGCTCGTGATATTTTTGAAAAATCATATTTAGAACAATTAATAAACCATGAAAAAGGTAATATGACTCGAGTAGCTGAACGAGCAGGACTAGAACGCACACACCTTTATCGTAAGCTAAAAATATTAGATATCAAACTAAAAAGTCATTGAAATTAAACATAAACCTCATAAATTTAGCTCATCGTGGTTGTCTGGTAACGCTTCTTAAGCGATAATACTATTATTGCCAAATAAAATATTTTCACACTGTTTTTACAGATGTGTTGAAAGATATTTTTTCTTTAATTTTGAGCTAGGGGGTTTGTATCCATGGAAACATCTAAAGATTTTGAGCCACCAGTGTTCAAAGATATAACAAATGCTATCCGTGCATTAGCCATGGATGCTGTTCAAAAAGCAAACTCTGGCCACCCTGGTGCACCCATGGGTATGGCTGAAATTGCAGAAGTACTATGGATTCACCATTTGCGTCATAACCCTGCTAATCCAAATTGGGCAGACCGGGATCGCTTCGTTTTGTCTAATGGACATGGCTCTATGCTAATTTATGCTCTATTACATCTAACCGGTTATGATGTATCAATAGAAGATATTAAGCAATTTCGGCAACTTCATTCTAAAACTCCAGGCCACCCAGAGTATGGTTATACGCCAGGTGTAGAAACAACGACCGGACCTTTAGGTCAAGGTATTACAAATGCAGTGGGGATGGCACTAGCAGAGAAAATTCTTGCCTCAGAATTTAATCGGCCCGGTTTTGATATTGTTAATCATTATAGCTATACTTTTCTTGGCGATGGCTGCCTTATGGAAGGTATCTCCCATGAATCATGTTCTTTGGCAGGAACTCTAGGGCTTGGAAAATTAATTTGTTTTTATGATGATAATGGTATTTCTATAGATGGTCATGTAAAAGGCTGGTTCAGTGATGATACTCCTAAACGCTTTGAGTCCTATGGCTGGCATGTAGTTTCTGATGTAAATGGCCATGACCCTGCAGCAATTGAAACTGCTATTAAGGAAGCTAAACAGGCTAGTGGAAAGCCTTCAATTATTTGCTGCAAAACTGTAATAGGAATGGGTTCACCTAACAAGGCAGGAACCCATGCGGTTCACGGAGCAGCACTAGGCGAAGAAGAAATATCTGCTTCACGCGCTACTATAGGATGGAACTACCCGCCGTTTGAAATACCTGAAGAGGTTTATGCTGCATGGGATGGTCGTAACAAAGGCAAAAAATTAGAGGAAGAATGGGATCAAAAATTTAATGAATACACAAAAAAATACCCAAATGAAGCTACTGAGTTTAAACGTCGTATAGCTGGAGATCTCCCATCCAATTGGTCTGAACATGTAGAGAAAATAATTACACAAGTCAATGAAAAAGCAGAAACCATTGCAAGCCGAAAAGCATCACAAAATGCTATTGAAGGCTTAGCTCCTGCCTTACCAGAACTTATAGGTGGCTCAGCCGATCTTGCAGGATCAAATCTTACTTTATGGTCTGGTTCAAAGGGTGTTAGTAATAAAGCTGGTGGGAATTATATCTATTACGGTGTACGTGAATTTGGGATGAGTGCGATAATGAATGGATTATCGTTACATGGTGGCGTAATACCTTACGGCGCAACATTTCTTATGTTTTCAGAATATGCCCGCAATGCACTACGTATGGCAGCTCTGATGAAAATCCGTAATTTATTTGTATTTACACACGACTCCATTGGGCTTGGTGAAGATGGCCCTACACACCAGGCAGTAGAACAAACTGCAACTCTTCGTTACATCCCGAATATGGACGTATGGCGCCCATGTGATACAGTTGAATCAACAATAGCATGGGCACGCTCAATTGAACGTAACGATGGCCCATCAACTCTTGTTTTTAGTCGTCAAAATCTTCCATTCCAAAAACGTAGTGCCGAAACAATTAAATTAATTGATAAAGGCGGCTATATTTTATCAGAAGCATCAAATGGGCAGCCAAAAGCCATAATTATTGCAACTGGCTCAGAAATTGGGCTGGCCATGCAGGCGCAGCAAGCATTAGCTGAATCAGATATTAATGTCAGGGTTGTTTCAATGCCATGTACCAGTTTATTTGACAGGCAAGATCAAGCTTATAAGGACAGCGTGCTTCTAAACGGTGTAAAACGTATTGTAGTGGAAGCAGGCACTGCAGATTTCTGGTACAAATATGTTGGACTTGAAGGAGCAATTGTAGGTATGAACACTTTTGGCGAATCTGCTCCCGCTGGCGACCTGTTCAACCACTTTGGTTTCACTGTAGACAATGTTATTAAGGCAGTAAAAAATGTAATTTGATTTTTGTTCGGCAGCATAAAAATTTATGCTAGCTATAATTTAATTTTTTTATTCAAAGGACTTTCAATATGACAATTAAAGTCGGTATAAATGGGTTTGGGCGCATTGGGCGGATGGTATTTCGTGCAGCAGTAGAAAATTTTAAAGATATTGAAATCGTTGCTATAAACGATTTACTCGAGCCAGATTATTTAGCTTATATGCTAAAACATGACTCCGTACATGGACGCTTCACAGGTGATATTTCTATAGAAGGCAATGACACCCTAGTAGTAAACGGTAATAAAATCCGTCTGACCGCTATTAAAAATCCGCTGGAACTTAAATGGGATGAAGTAGGAGCGGACATTGTGATTGAGTCAACTGGACTGTTCCTTACTAAAGAAACCTGTGAGAAACACCTTGCAGCTGGTGCAAAAAAAGTAATTATGTCAGCACCTTCTAAAGATGATACACCTATGTTTGTTAAAGGAGTAAATGACAAAACCTATGCTGGTCAAGCCATTATTTCCAATGCATCTTGTACAACTAACTGTCTTGCACCAGTCGCAAAAGTGTTAAACGATAACTTTGGTATTAAGCGTGGCCTGATGACTACTGTACATGCAGCTACGGCCACCCAAAAAACTGTTGATGGCCCTTCTAATAAAGACTGGCGTGGTGGGCGAGGTATTCTTGAGAATATTATCCCATCTTCAACAGGTGCCGCCAAAGCTGTAGGAGTAGTTATCCCAGAATTAAATAAGAAACTTACTGGCATGGCGTTCCGTGTTCCAACATCAGACGTTTCAGTTGTGGATCTTACGGCAGAATTAAACAAAGACGCCACCTATGAAGAAGTCTGCGCTGCTATGAAAAAGGCATCTGAGGAGAATATGAAGGGTATACTTGCATATACTGACCAAAAGGTAGTTTCTACTGATTTTAGGGGCGAAAGTTGTACATCGGTTTTTGATGCAGAAGCGGGAATGTCCCTAGATGGCACATTTATAAAATGTGTCTCTTGGTATGATAATGAATGGGGATATTCTAGCAAAATTCTTGAAATGGCACGTGTTGTTGCCAAATAGTTTTATCGTAAATATTATTAAGGCGGGGGTATTACTCCCCTGCTTTCTTATCATTTACTACAAGTTAAATTTGGATCAAATTTGTAACAAATGCTTCAAATTATCTTTCTTGCTTGAATATATTTGGACCAGCCATGCCAGTCATCAAACTTAAAGAGCTTAATCTTAAAAATAAACGCATATTCATTCGTTCTGATCTTAATGTGCCAATAGAAAATGGAGTAGTAACATCTGATGCACGTATTACTGCTTCTATGTCTACAATTAATTACTGCCTAGAACAGGGTGCCAAGGTAATGGTCACTTCACATCTAGGTCGCCCTGAAGAAGGAATATGGTCTGAAGAAAACTCTCTCAAGCCTGTTGCTAATAATATATCAGCACGTTTGAATAAGCCGGTACAATTAATCAAGGATTGGGTAGAGGGTGGATTTGAAGTACAGAGTGGTGATCTTGTAATATTAGAAAATTGCCGTTTTAATAAAGGTGAAAAAAAGAACACCGAAGAAATTGCACGAAAATATGCCAAACTTTGTGACATTTTTGTCATGGATGCTTTTGGTACTGCACATCGTGCGCAAGCATCAACTCATGGCATAGCTAAATATGTACCTGTAGCCTGTGCTGGGATATTGCTAACTGAAGAATTAGAGGCATTAACTAAAGCCTTGTTAAATCCTTCGCGGCCTATGGTTGCTATTGTGGGTGGCTCAAAAGTCTCAACAAAACTGACTGTTCTTAAATCTTTATCAGAGAAAGTAGACCAATTAGTAGTAGGTGGTGGTATTGCAAATACTTTTCTTAAAGCTACAGGTAAAAATATTGGGAAATCTTTGTGTGAAGACAGCCTAGTTCCAACTGCTAAAGATTTAATGAATACAATGGAAAAACGTAATGCTTCAATCCCTATAGCTATTGATGTCGTAGTTGGCAAAAAATTTGATCCCAATGAGCCGGCAATATTAAAAAATTCTAATGAAGTTACCAATGAAGAAATGATTTTTGATATTGGAGTAAAAAGTGCTCAAGATCTAACCGATATCATTATGAAAGCTGGAACAGTAGTATGGAATGGGCCAGTTGGAGTATTTGAGTTTGATCAATTTGGATCAGGCACCAAATCCATTGCCGAAGCCATAGCTAACACTAAGGCTTTTACTCTGGCTGGTGGAGGCGATACTATTGCTGCAATCCAAAAATATAATATCTATAACGACATTTCTTATATCTCTACTGCTGGTGGTGCATTCTTAGAGTTCTTAGAAGGCAAAAAATTACCTGCAGTAGAAATACTAGAAGAACGTGCAAAATAATATACGATAAAAATTTATCTTTTAATTAATTATGATTCGAAGAAAAATGCTACGAAGAACAAAAATTGTAGCAACAATTGGCCCTGCATCAAGTAGCCCGAAAGTTCTAGAACAAATGATTCTGGCTGGAGTAGATGTAATTCGCATTAATTGTGCTCATGGCACCACAGAAGAACATATTGAAACTATTGAGCTAACCCGTTCCTTAGCACGGGCCTCAGGACATGCCATAGGTGTACTGGTTGATTTACAAGGACCAAAAATTCGTATTGGCAAATTTGAGAATCAAAAAATATCTCTAAAAGCAGGGAACCATTTTATTCTAGATGCAGAATGTGTTATTGGGAATCAAGAACGAGTTGGATTAGATTATAAAGAGCTACCTAAAGATGTAGAATCAGGTGCAATTCTTATGCTAGATGATGGAAGAATTATACTAAATGTTTCCAAAGTTAAAGGCAGCCAAATATATTGTACTGTTGAGCAAGGTGGAATATTATCAAATAATAAAGGTATAAATCGTAAGGGAGGTGGCCTCAGCGCTCCCGCATTAACAAATAAAGATATAGAAGATATTAAGACTGCTGCAGAGCTAAAAGCAGAATATTTAGCTGTGTCTTTTCCTCGATCAGGCAAGGACATGTCCATAGCTCGTGAACTGATGAATCAGGCTGGCGGTAAAAGCCTATTAATGGCGAAAATTGAGCGAAAAGAAGCAATTGAAGAATTAGATGGTATTTTAAAAGCATCAGATGCCATCATGGTTGCAAGAGGAGATCTTTCTGTAGAGGTTGGTGCTGAAGCAGTTCCCGCATTACAGAAACGTATGATCCGTGCAGCCCGTACAAATAATAAATTGGTAGTAACTGCCACCCAAATGATGGAGTCTATGGTTAGTAGTCGAGTTCCTACTCGAGCTGAAGTATCTGATGTAGCTAATGCAGTATTAGATGGCACAGATGCAGTAATGCTCTCCTCGGAATCTGCCACGGGGCAATATCCAGTTGAAACAGTAGAAGCAATGGCTAGAGTATGCCTAGAGTCAGAAAAAGAGTATCAAGGTAATCTTGAATTGCGGCGTTTGCAGGGTGGTATACCAGGCACAATTGAGGAAGCAATTGCTAGAGCTACTATGTTCACTACAGATAGTCTAAAAATATCTGCAATTGCTGCTCTTACACAAAGTGGATTTACAGCGATGCTGATGTCAAGAAAGAGCTCTAATGTACCAATATTTGCCCTAAGCCCACAGCTAGATACCCGCCGAAAAGTAACATTATTTCGTGGAGTTTATCCAGTAAATTTTGATGGAAAATTTCAAGATCCAGAAGTAATTTTAACCCGAGCAGAAAATGAATTACTTAAGCGTGGAGTAGTTAAAAATGGTGATTTAATACTTATGACTATTGGTGAGCCTGTAGGAAAAGCAGGCGGAACAAACACAATGAAGATTGTTAAAGTAGGAGAGCACGTTAATACTAAAATTAAAAATTAAATATAATTTAATAATCTTTATTATTAGCTTTAATTGGATTTTCTTCACTTTAAACTATATTATTCTATTAATCATAACTCTTAGTTACAGATTTTTTTGGAGGACACTTAAATGGCACTCGTATCAATGAGACAATTATTAGATCATGCAGCAGAGAATGACTATGGCCTTCCTGCTTTTAACGTAAATAATTTAGAACAAGTCCAGGCTATCATGCAAGCAGCAGATGAATGTAATAGCCCAGTAATTATGCAAGGCTCCGCAGGTGCCCGTAAATATGCTGGCGAAGCCTTTCTACGCCATCTAATTGCAGCTGCAGTCGAGGCTTATCCACATATACCTGTCGTTATGCATCAAGACCATGGTGCTACTCCAGGAGTTTGTGCAAATGCTATTCGCAGTGGATTTTCTAGTGTCATGATGGATGGCTCATTAGAAGCTGATGCTAAAACACCTTCATCCTACGAATATAATGTTGAAGTTACTTCTAAGGTTGTAGACATGGCCCATTCAGTTGGTGTTTCAGTCGAAGGCGAGCTAGGATGCCTTGGATCACTAGAAACCGGTACAGGTGAGAAAGAGGATGGACAAGGTGCAGAAGGAGTATTAACACACGATCAATTGCTAACGGATCCAGAAGAAGCTGCTGATTTTGTTAGGAAATCTGGTGTAGATGCCCTAGCAATTGCTATTGGAACTTCGCATGGTGCTTATAAATTTACTCGTAAACCTACAGGGGATATTTTAGCCATTGATCGTATTAAGGAAATTCATAAACGAATCCCTAATACACATTTAGTTATGCATGGATCCAGTTCTGTTCCACAAGAATGGCTTACCATTATCCGTGAATTTGGTGGGGAAATGAAAGAAACCTATGGTGTTCCTGTAGAAGAGATTCAGGAAGGAATTAAGCATGGAGTTCGTAAAGTAAATATTGATACTGATATTCGCCTCGCTATGACTGGCGCAATCAGGCGTCATTTATCCGAGAATAAGAGTAATTTTGACCCAAGGAAATTCCTGCAAATTGCTACTGCTGAAGCAAAAGATATCTGTAAAGCACGTTTTGAAGCATTTGGTTGCGCTGGACAAGCAGGTAAAATTAAACCGATCATGCTAGATATCATGGCAAGTAAATATAATGCAGGTGAATTAAAGGCTGTTATTAACTAATATTATTGATTTCGGGATCAGGTTTCCATAGCTGATTAAAAAATGAAAGCTATAGAAACCTGATTTTTTAACCTACGCCATTACTAAAAATTTCATTATGCTGGCGGGACATAGCCAGTAGGATTTTCTGCACCTGTACCAAAGAAATGAGATTCCATTTGTTCTGCCAAATATTTACGTGCTTTTATATCGGATAAATTTAGGTGGTTCTCATTTACCAACATAGTCTGGTGCTTAATCCATTCGGCCCACGCCTCTCTAGAAACTTTTTCAAAAATACGCTTCCCTAGCTCTCCTGGATAAGGAGGAAAGTCTAAGCCCTCTGCTTCACGTCCAAGTTTGACGCATTGCACCATTCTTACCATTAAATTCCTCCAATCTTGCCAATTAATTTGAAACCATTAAATATGGACATACTATTAAAATAAAAAAATCCAAATTACGAAAATCAACTTTAAAAGTTTTAATGCTTACAATATACGCTAAAACATACATCACCCTATATGGATTAAAGTATAGCTAATAATTATATATTCCTTATGAAAATTTTAGAACGGCGCTTATAATTATATTTTCCCTGCTTTATTTTAGGCAGATCCTCCACGCTAATCTCATTAAACCCCCTCTCTGTAAACCAATGTGAAGCTTTAGTAGTAAGTACAATTAATTTCTTGATCCCAAGGCGCTTAGCTCTCATTTTAATATGTCTAAACAAAGAATCTCCACATCCTTTATTACGATAATCAGAATGTATTGCCAAACAAGTAAGCTCCCCTATATTTGTGCCAAGAAAATGATTAAGCGCAGCACAGCCGATAATCATATTGTCATGCTCCAAAACTAGAAACTGATCAATCTCTATTTCTATTAGCTTACGATCACGGCCAGCTAACACACCTTCATTTCCCAAAGGCTCGATTAATTGCAGAATCCCTCCTACATCATCAATTTCTGCAGATCTAAAAGTCCATAATGATCCACGTGAAATCATACATCCAACACCCTTGTGTGTGAATAACTCCTGCAACATAGCACCATCTATAAGGCGACTAATAAGATGAATACGATCCACCCCACCTACACAGGCTTGTATCGCACAAGATAAATATTTCTTAGTTTCCTTCGAAAGTCTAAAATCTTTATTTTCTAAATTTGACAATAAAATTCTTGCCTCAGATAAAGTCAGCTCATTTAATGATTTATTTAATTCACCGTGTGATTTTCTACCTATATTAGGCGTATCCATTAAGAAAATTAATTTATCTGCTTTTAATGAAGTAGCTACTTCAATTGCAACATTCTCTGGGGTCAAAGAAAACACCTCTCCAATTCTAGAATAACCAAGTGGAGAAAGTAATACCATCTCACCTTGATCCAAGCGGTCACGAATTGCCGACATGTCAATTTTGCGCACCTCTCCAGTAAACATTAGATCAACACCATTTACTATTCCTATTGGACGAGCAGTTATATAGTTACCATTAGCAATACAAATAGTAGAGTTAGCCATAGGCGGCTTCGATAATCCCATTGATAGCAATGCTTCAATTTCAATACGAATTTGACCTACAGTTTCTTTAATTAATTTCAATATTGCAGCATCAGTAACACACTGTCCTTTTATATATTTTAAATATAAATTTGCTTCTTTTATCTTTGTTCTAATTTGTGGATATATACCATGGACAACGACTAATTTAACCCCTAAATTCACCAATAAATTAAGGTCGCGAAAGAACTCAGCAGAACATTTATCTAATATGATTTCTCCATCGAAAACCACAACAAATGTTTTTCCACGAAATTCATTAACATAGGGAACAATTGAGCGAAACCAAGCCACAAAATCATTGTTTGATTGCATTATGTATCTCGGTTAATTACTAATTTCATCTAAATATTCTCTTACTCTAAATTAACTATAATTCCAATAACTACTAAAACTATTTTATAGTTTACAGCTCATAACCTCATACTCAAAATATGCTTTAAATATTTATCAATAGTCACCCCAAACCGCCTGTAATGAAGAAAGCGCAGCAAGTGCCACACTTTCTGTCCTTAAAATTCGATCTCCTAAACGTAAAGAAGAAAAACCTGTGCTTATAACAGCATTATATTCTTCTGAAGTAAAGCCTCCTTCCGGCCCCACCAATACAGTTAACTCAGTAACTGATAATTTCTTTGAGAAATCACTCAGTCTCATTCTAGCTATTGGAGAAAGTATAAAATATAGTTTACCTGTAACCTCATTACTCAATTCTTTTCTCATAGTTCCTTGGCTAAGGAGCCAATCTGATATAGTAACTGGCGGCAACACTTGTGGTACAAAATTCCTACCACACTGCTCACAAGCAGATATAACTATTTGCTGCCAACGAAATAAACGTTTTAATTCCCTTTTCTCAGAGAGCTTAACCAAACATCTCTTTGTTACAATAGGTTGAATACTATTAACTCCTAACTCAACTGCCTTACGAATAATTAAATCCATTTTTATATTAATACATATACTCTGAACTAATGTAATTTGTAGTGGCGATTCACGCTCAACATCCATAAATGCTTCAATTAATACAAAAATAGAAACTTTATTTATTTCTTTAATAAAAGATAAAAATTCTCCACCCTGGCCATTAAATAAAATAATCTTTTCCCCTTTCCCTAGTCGCAATACATTTACAGCATGACGCGCAGACCTAACAGGCAATTCAATTAATTGCCCAACATTAATCTGATGAGGATAATAGAAACGAGAAAACGCCATAGTTTATTAAGTAAGGTATTAAGTATATTAGCCATGATAATATAACAGTAAATAATTATATTAATATAGGAGAAAAATATGGCAAGCCTAGAAACACCCATATGCGATATTGGATGGAAGGCCAAAAATTTTAATCTATTAGGTGTTGATGAAAGACATTATAATCTAGATACTATAAAAGGCCGAAATGGCTTATTAGTAATGTTTATCTGTAATCATTGTCCTTACGTAAAAGCAATTTTAGATCGTATGGTCCGGGATACAACAGAATTACTACAGCATGGAATCAATACAATAGCTATTATGTCAAATGACCCTACAGATTATCCTGAAGATTCATTTGAAAATATGGCTTTAATTTCAAAAAAATTTAATTTCTCATTTCCATATGTACTAGATGATACCCAGGAAACTGCTAAAACATATGGTGCAGTATGTACACCAGATTTCTTTGGTTTTAATGCTAATCTAGAATTACAATACCGAGGTAGATTTGATGCTTCACGAAAGGAGTCTGCTCATATTAGTACACGTCGCGACCTTTTTGAAAGCATGTTAATGATTGCTAAAACGTCCCATGGACCAAATAACCAGATTCCTAGTATTGGCTGCTCAATTAAATGGCGGGAAACATAGATATGCTAAATGCAGTTATTAATGCAGTAAAAGAAGTTGCAAAATATGAAGTTATACCTCGGTATCTAAAAGTTGAGCGCCAATATAAACATGATGGAAGCCTATACACTGATGCTGATGTTGCCACACAGGAGGCTCTATTACAAAGACTGGAAAAAATATATCCTGGAAAAATAGTTAGTGAAGAGATGTCACTAAAACAACAGCAAGATCAATGGAACTCAGGAAGCAAAGGGCTATGGTGTATTGATCCAATAGACGGCACTACAAATTTTGTTAATGGCATACCCTATTTCGCAATTTCTGTCGCATTAATGCGCCATGGTAGAAGTATTCTAGGTGTAATTTACGATCCAATAGCAGATGAAATGTTCTATGCTGAAAAAGGAAAAGGAGCCTTCCTAAATGATACAAGGCTTCCAATTAAGAAATATATACCCACCTTATTAAATAATGCGGTAGCAAGCATAGATTTAAAACGCCTTAATAAAAGACTAACAGCTACAGTTTCCACGACCCCACCATATGCTTCGCAAAGAAATTTTGGGGCCTGCGCATTAGATTGGTGCTTTACTGCTGCTGGACGTTTTGACCTTTCTTTACACGGCGGGCAAAATTTATGGGATTATGCTGCTGGCTCACTAATTTTAGAGGAATCAGGTGGGCATATGTGTGGGCTTGAGTTAGATGATTTCTGGAAGGAGCCTCTATGGCAACGATCAGTAATCGCCGCATTAGACTCACATTTATTTATACAATGGCGTGATTGGATACGTACAAATCAATAAAAATAATTATAGGCACTCTATATAAATAAGAATAGTATTATACTATTACAAAGTAGGTTATTAAATTGAAGATTATCATTCTAGGAGCTGGAAGAGTTGGCACTTCTGTAGCAGAAAGCTTGGTAAGTGAAGCTAACGACATTACTTTGGTCGATGTGGTCGCAGAGAGGCTTCTGTTACTACAAGACCACCTTGATTTACGCACAGTAGCTGGTAATGCATCCCACCCATCCGTACTAATTAAAGCTGGTGCTAAAGATGCTGATCTAATTCTTGCTGTCACTAAAAGTGATGAAACCAATTTAGTAGCATGCAAACTTGCTGCCACAATGTTTAATATACCGACCAAAATTGCCCGTATTCATTCTCCTAATTTCCTTACTTATCCAGAAATTTTTTCGCCAAATAATTTTGGGGTCGATTACGCAATTTGCCCTGAACAAATTATTACCGACTATATAGGAAGGCTAATCGAATTTCCAAATGCCCTACAAGTACTTGATTTTGCAAATGGTAAAGTGAGCTTAGTAGCTGTAAGAGCCTTCCATGGAGGCCCTTTGGTTGGCCGTGAACTATGCGAATTACGTCAACACGTACCTAATATTGATACCCGTGTTGCAGCAATATTTCGGAAAAATCGTCCCATTATTCCAGAAGGAAATACCATAATTGAAGCAGAAGATGAAGTATTCTTTCTTGCCGCAGCAAATGATATTAGAAGTGTAATTAGTGAATTAAGGCGCATGGATAAACCGATTGAACGTGTAATGATTGCGGGAGGTGGAAAAATTGGTATGCGTTTAGCAAAGGCCTTAGATAAGGCACAAGATAAAAATTACCAAGTAAAACTTATTGAATACGACAAACGAATAAGCCAAGGTCTAGCGGCACAACTTCAAAATACCTTAGTCTTACACGGTGATGCAACAGATGAAACCTTATTAGAAAATGAGAATATATCAGAGATGGATATGTTTTGCGCACTTACTAACGATGATGAAAATAATATAATGGCAGCACTACTTGCCAAAAGTATGGGTGCTCACAAAGTACTTGCACTCATCAATCGTGGCGCATATGTAGATTTAGTGCATAGTGGGAATATTGATATCGCCATATCTCCTGCACAAGTGTCAATTGGCTCACTGCTTGCGCATGTCCGCCGTGGAGATGTGGCAGCTGTTCATAGCCTCAGACGAGGTGCAGCAGAAGCCTTAGAGCTTGTTGCTCATGGTGATGCTAGCTCATCAAAGGTTGTCGGCCGCCCCATTGCTAAAATTAAATTGCCTAAGGGCGCAACTATTGGGGCTATCGTACGCGGGCTAGCAAAAACTGAATGTCGAGGATGGAATAATGAAGGGGATGATAATAAACCATATAATGATAGCGCAAAAGTATTAATTGCCCATCATGACACAGTCATTCAAGCAGAAGATCATATTATTGTATTTGTAATCAATAAAAAACTTATTCGACAGGTTGAAAAAATATTTCAGGTTGGAGTCGGCTTCCTATAACAGGAATTATTAATGAATCGACTTTTCCCAGTTATCAATGTACTCGGTATAGTGATCCTAATATTTGGATTTACTATGCTAATTCCTCTTGCGCTTTCTATTTGGTTCGATAACGTTTCTCAATTTGTTTATTATAAATCTGCCGCAATTACTATTGCCTCAGGTTTAATGATGTGGGCAGCAACACGTAACTATAAGCGTGAATTAAGGGTGAGAGATGGATTCTTATTAGTCGTATTAGTTTGGTCTGTATTGCCAGCTTTTGCTACGCTACCCCTACTATTTCATCTTCCATTTCTAAGCTTTACTAAGGCCTATTTTGAAGCCACATCAGGACTAACGGCTAGTGGTGGAACTATTCTTACAGGGCTAGACTTACTTCCACCATCAATAAATTTTTGGCGTACTGAGATGGTCTGGATGGGAGGAATGGGTTTAATTGTACTGGCAGTAGCTATTCTGCCTTTACTCGGAGTAGGTGGAAGGCAAATGTTCAAGGCAGAAACTCCTGGCCCAATGAAGGATACTAAACTGACCCCACGTATTGCAGAAACTGCTAAAGGATTATGGCTAGTTTATACAGGGATAACCATAGCTTGCGCTATTGCATACAAACTAGCTGGGATGACTTGGCTAGATGCAGTAATGCATTCATTTACTACTATTGGTCTTGGTGGCTTTTCTTCTCATGATGCAAGCTTTGCGCACTGGGATTCACCTCAAATTGAGGGCGTTGCTATTCTATTCATGCTAATAGCTGGAATAAATTTTGCCTCACATTTTCTAGCTTGGAGAGAAAAATCTCTATTGCCTTATCGGTATGACCCAGAAGCTAGTATATTTATTACTATAATTGTAATAAGCTGCATAATGCTTACTTTGTATTTATGGAATGCGGGAGTTTACCCAGATCTACTAACATCTTTTCGCTACGCTAGTTTTAATACCATATCAGTTGCTACTACCACTGGATATAGTAATGCTGATTACAATTTATGGCCTATATTTGCACCATTATGGATGCTAGCACTTTGTTGTTTCTGTTCATCATCTGGTTCTACCGGTGGCGGTATTAAAATGATCAGAGCGAAACTTTTGTTCAAGCAGGTTTTTCGTGAAATGATTGTAATCATGCACCCTCAGGCAGTTACACCTGTTAAACTCGGTGATAGCGTAATATCAAACCGAATTGTTTACGCAATTCTAGCATTTCTATCCATATACTTAGCTAGTATAGTCTCATTGACTCTAATCCTTGCTTCTAGTGGATTAGATTTTATAACATCTTTCTCTACAATAGTAGCGTGCATCAATAATCTAGGACCGGGACTTAATCAAGTTGGTCCTGCTAGTACTTTCGCTGGACTTACTGATTTCCAAACTTGGATATGTAGCTTTACTATGCTACTGGGAAGGTTGGAGCTCTTTACTTTGCTTGTTGTCTTCATTCCAGCATTTTGGAGGAAATAATTATAGAAAAATTATCAAGTCATAAATTATAAAATTCTTCTAATATCTTAGAATAATATTCATAAAATAGCTCCAAAATTTAAAGTTATTTTAAAGTATCCAGTTCACTTATAATATTATGCAGGACAACCACATTTAATAAACACAAATGAAAGACTTATTGCTAATTTACAATATATAAAAACAATATCAATTCCTAATTAATCTAAATTTAAATATGAAACAAAACCCCATAATTATTATTGGAAGTGGACTTGCAGGATATACTGTCGCCCGTGAATTTCGTAAACTTGAAAGTGAAGTACCCATAATTATACTTTCTGCAGATCATGGCGGGTTCTATTCAAAACCAATGCTATCAAATGCTCTGGCCAAAAATAAAACTCCTGATACTCTTTTGAATTACAGTTCAGAACAAATGGCCAAACAAATGCAAGCGGTTATTCATCCTTTTAGTAATGTGATCGCTATAAACCCATCTGATAAAAATATAACTCTACAAAATAGAGAAAAAATAAATTATGACCAACTTGTTCTAGCCTTGGGGGCCAACCAAATTCGTCTTCCTCTTGAGGGAGATGGAACTGATGAAATACTCTCAATAAACAATTTAGATGACTATTGTTACTTCTGGAATATGATAAAAAAGAAAAAAGATATAGCAATTATTGGCGCTGGGCTAATTGGCTGTGAATTTGCTAACGATCTTGCTGTTGCGGGATATAATGTTAACGTAGTTGATATTAGTGAACACCCTCTAGGAAAGCTATTACCAAATGCGGGTGGTATTTTTCTACAGAAAAAATTAGAGGCTATTGGTGTATCCTTCCATTTCCGCTCCATCACTAAGAGAGTCCAAAAAATAGGAAAAAAATTACAGCTAACGTTTTCTAATGGGAAAATACTACAAACAGATATTTTATTAACAGCAACAGGGCTCATTCCAAATATTTCTCTTGCAAAAGAAGCAGGCATAAAAGTAAACCACGGCATTGTTGTAAACCAGCTACTACAGACCAATTACAGCAATATTTATGCTTTAGGCGATTGCGCTGAAATTAATAGCAGAATATTACCGTTCGTTATGCCGATCATGCATGCGGCACGAGCCTTAGCAGCAACTCTATCTAAAAACCCAACCCCAGTACAATACCCTGCTATGCCAGTTCTTGTAAAAACTCCCGCATGCCCAACCGTAGTTTCACCGCCAAATCCAGATATAAATGGAAAATGGACAGTGCAAGAAACAACTGATAGCGTAAAAGCACTATTCCATGATTCAGAAAATAACCTTCTTGGTTACGCATTACTAGGCACAGTAATCAATGAAAAAAATATTCTAACTAAGGCTCTACCCCCCATAATAAAATAACATTTATTATTCAGGATTTATATTTAAATTTTTAATATAAAAATTGAGAAATACAAATTTTCTGATTATGCCTTTTATTATATAGAAAATAATGAAACTAATTTAAGATATTTTATTGATTAAAATTTTTTTATTATTGTTGTTTATATGTATAAATATACTAAATTAGATGTTTAACACAGAAAATAGCAACTTTAGTAATAGAGCCTTTTTATATATTCATAAAAGTATAAATACTTACTCTTAACGCTCATATAACTTGTCTCTTGATAAGCATTATGATATCTAGTAGTATAATTTTTATAGAAAATATTAATTTTAGAGTAATCATTTCTTAATTTAAGCAACATAATTTCTTTGCTTTCTACTATAAAATAAAGATGGAAATATTTTAAATAAAGGAACCAAAATGAAAAATGATTTTCGGACAATTATTTTATCCGTAGCGGCCATGTTATTGGTAGGTTGTGCAACAACTCAGCCTACCAGTAGTAACTTTAATGCAAAGCAACTAAGTACTGCTAATTATGCTAAAAAGGCTGATACTTTTGTGATTATTCATGATGGCTCATCATCAATGGCCGGCAACTACATAGGTCGTCCTAAAATTGATATTTCTAGAGAAATACTGTCAAATATGAACCAGACAATTCCACAGTTAGATTTTAACGCAGGCCTAGTAAGTTTTGGTAGCGGAGTGAATGTACATTTCGGATTAACAGACCATAATCGTGATGGACTTAGTAAGGTAATTGAGGGCCTTACAAGTGCAAGTGGGCCATCTCCTATGGATGAGGGAATCAGAACCACTAGCAACAAATTTCTTCGGGGGCTGGGGCTTGGAAAAATATCAATGTTCATTATAAGTGATGGTATATCAGATGTAAGTAACTCAGGGGGACCTAACGAAAGAAGGGCTGCCATTACAGCTGCAAAAAAAATTAAGGATCAACTAGGTAATCGAGTATGTATTTACCCAATACAAATCGGCAATGAGCCTGGTGGAAAGGAATTTATGAGTGAACTTGCAAAAGTTGGAGGATGCGGCTTTTTAACTAATCATAAACATATTAGTTCACCTGATTCAATGGCAAGCTTTGTAATCATGACGCTTCTCGGACCTATAGAAACTCCAGCTCCAGCTCCAGTTCTAACGCCTAAGACTTCTCCTAAGAAAATTACTTTTTCAGCTGATGCATTATTTGATTTTGATGGGTTTATACTAAGAAAAGAAGGAAAAGAATCTTTAGATAATTTAATGACAAAGATAGATAAATTAAAATATGACATGATTATTGCTATCGGCTATACAGATCGTATTGGTAGTGAAAATTATAATAAAAAACTTTCTATGAAGCGCGCAGAAGTCGTAAGAGATTACCTAGTATCATCTCATGATATTGATCCTAATAATATTTTTATAGATGGCAAGGGCGAAGCTAATCCTATTACTGGGGATAAATGTACAGGTAAAGGAAAAAGTCTAAAAGACTGCCTTCAACCTGACCGCCGTGTTGAAATTGAGATTGCCGGTATACGTAAAGAATAATAGATAAATTAAAATTGTATTATCTGAAACTGATATAGGAAACTCAAAAAATTAACTAAGTTTCCCATGGCAGTGTTTATATTTCTTACCAGACCCACATGGACATGGGTTGTTACGGCCAATCTTCTCACCTTGACGAACAAATGGTTGGTGCGTTTCCTTTTTGTTCTGAGTATTTACTTCACTCTCATCTAGTGTGTTTTCATAAGACG
>CEUZ01065657.1_pt1 | contig 33588 bp, 31 predicted proteins | sample 361511 | NCBI WGS metagenome assembly CEUZ01 (sample SAMEA2622822, study PRJEB7988) | marine metagenome | biome: marine biome (ENVO:00000447); feature: surface water layer (ENVO:00002042); material: "saline water (ENVO:00002010), including plankton (ENVO:xxxxxxxx)" | depth 5 m | reverse complement strand
CTGTCACGCAGGAGGTCGCGGGTTCGAGTCCCGTCACTCCCGCCACTCCAACAATGGTTTATTTTATTTTTGATACAGGAAAATAGGAATATTTATTAGAGCAAACGCCTAATTCTTATAAAATTGAGGTTGTTAATAATTTATTTAGTGACAATCACGCACCTATATGTATCAAAAAATTTGTTATATAAATAGACAAGTACAATGCTAGCTGATTTTTTAAAAGATTATTTATCTATTATAATTTTTCTATTTATAGCTTTAGGCTTAAGTGTAGGTTTTATAGTATTGAATTTTCTATTTTCACCAAGAAAACCGGATCCTGAAAAACTTTCAGCTTACGAGTGTGGTTTTGAAGCTTTTGGCGATTCCAGAATGGAATTTGATGTCAGATTTTATTTAGTTGCAATTTTATTTATCATATTTGATTTAGAAATAGCTTTTTTATTTCCCTGGGCAATATCTTTAGGAAGTATTGGAGCTCTAGGTTTTTGGTCAATGATGATTTTCCTTTTTGTATTAACAGTTGGTTTTATTTACGAATGGAAAAAAGGAGCGTTGGATTGGGATTAAGATGATAGATTTTAACAATAAAGAAGAAAAAATACCTAAAGAATTTAAACAGATAGCAAAAGATTTTAGTGAAAAAGGTTTTATAACAACATCATCTGAAAATTTAATTAATTGGGCACGAACAGGCTCACTACATTGGATGACTTTTGGTTTAGCATGTTGTGCTATAGAAATGATGCAAACAGCTATGCCAAGATATGATTTAGAAAGATTTGGAGCTGCCCCAAGAGCCTCACCTAGACAATCAGATGTTTTGATAGTTGCTGGAACATTGGTAAACAAAATGGCTCAACCACTTAGAAAAGTTTATGATCAAATGCCAGAACCCAGATATGTTATTTCTATGGGAAGCTGTGCTAATGGTGGGGGTTATTATCATTATTCTTATTCTGTTGTCAGAGGATGTGATCGAATTGTTCCAGTTGATATTTACGTACCTGGCTGTCCACCATCAGCTGAATCACTACTCTATGGAATTTTGCAATTACAAAAAAAAATTAGAAGAGAAGGCAATATAGAGAGATAAAAATGTCAATAACTGTTAAAGATTTAGAAAGAACAGTTAATTCCGGTTTAACTACTGCAATAAAAAAATCGGAAATTAATTTTAACCAACTTTTTATTTACATAGATATAGAAGATTTAGCCTCAACAGTATTATTTTTAAAAACAAATAACAAATGTCGTTTTAGACAGTTAATAGATATTACTGCAGTAGATTATCCTCAAAAAGAAAAAAGATTTAAAATTGTTTATTTGTTGCTTAGCCACGAGAATAATTCAAGAATTGTAATTAATATAGATATAAATGAAAAAACTTCGGTGCCATCAATAACAAAAATTTTTCCATCCGCGAATTGGATGGAAAGAGAAGTTTTTGACATGTATGGTATCTCTTTTAACAATCATCCTGATCTAAGAAGAATACTCACTGATTATGGATTTGAAGGTCACCCTCTTCGAAAAGATTTTCCGTTAACAGGACATACAGAAGTTAGATATAGCGAGGATAAAAAAAAAGTTGTTTATGAACCTGTAAAGCTTGATCAGCAATATCGTAATTTTGATTTTGAAAGCCCTTGGGAAGGAACGAAGTATATAAATAAAGAAAAAAAAAATGAAACTGAGGAAAAATAATGGCTAAAAAAAAAAGAACTATGAATTTAAATTTTGGTCCGCAACATCCTGCTGCTCACGGTGTATTAAGGTTAATACTCGAATTAGACGGAGAGGTTGTTGAAAAAATCGATCCTCATATTGGGTTACTACACAGAGGTACTGAGAAACTTATAGAACACAAAACCTATACACAGGCAGTTCCTTATTTTGATCGTCTTGATTATGTTGCTCCAATGAATCAGGAACACGCTTTTGCTTTAGCTATTGAAAAACTTTTAAATATAGAAGTTCCAATAAGGGGACAATACATTAGAGTTTTATTCTGTGAAATAGGTAGAATTCTAAGTCATTTATTAAACATTACTACGCAAGCACTTGATGTAGGAGCATTAACACCTTCACTTTGGGGTTTTGAAGAACGAGAAACTCTAATGACTTTTTATGAAAGAGTTTCAGGTTCAAGACTACACGCAAATTATTTTAGACCAGGTGGAGTTCATCAAGATTTACCCAGAGGATTAAGCGAAGATATTATTTTGTTTTGCAAGAATTTTCCGAAGGTTATAGATGATCTTGAAACTCTTTTAACTGATAACAGAATTTTTAAGCAAAGAAATGTAGATATTGGAATTGTTACGAAGCAGGAAGCTTTGGATCATAGTTTTTCAGGCGTTATGCTTAGAGGTTCTGGAGTTGCATGGGACTTAAGAAAATCTCAACCGTATGACTGTTATCAAGATTTTGACTTTAAAATTCCTGTTGGAAAAAATGGTGACTGTTATGATCGTTATCTTTGCAGAATGGAAGAAATGAGACAAAGCGTTAAAATTATTAAAGATTGTATTGAAAAAATGCCAGCAGGCCCAGTCAGAACAATTGATGGAAAAATTTCACCACCCAAAAAAGAAGATTTAAAAAACTCAATGGAGGCTTTAATACACCATTTTAAATTATTTTCAGAAGGATTTAGAGTTCCTGAGGGCGAAATTTATATTCCTGTTGAAGCTCCAAAAGGGGAATTTGGTGTTTATCTTATTTCAGATGGTAGCAATAAGCCATATAAGTGTAAAATAAGAGCGCCAGGATTTTCTCATCTTCAATCGATGGATTATTTATTAAAAGGGCATATGTTAGCAGATGTACCAGCTGTTCTAGGCTCATTAGATATTGTTTTTGGGGAAGTTGATAGATGAGTATAAAAAAAATTTCTAAAATACAGCCAGATACCTTTGAATTTTCTAAAGAAATTTTACAGGAAGCTGAAAATGAAATTAAAAAATACCCTAAAGGCAAAAAGGCAAGTGCAGTTTTAGCTTTATTATATTTAGTTCAAAAACAAAATGAAAACTGGATACCTTTAGTAGCTATTAAATATGTAGCTAAATTATTAAACATTCCTTACATGCAGGTTTATGAAGTATCTACATTTTATTCAATGTTTAACTTATCGCCAGTTGGAAAGTATTTTGTACAAATTTGTACAACAACGCCGTGCATGATCCGAGGTGCTAAAAAGATTGTAGACGTTTGTAAAAAAAATATTTCAAAAAATCAAAATGAACTATCAAGTAATAAGCTTTGTTCATGGACTGAAGTTGAATGTCTTGGTGCTTGTGTAAATGCTCCAATGATGCAAATTAACCAAGATTATTTTGAAGACTTAAATGAAAATGAAACTGAAAAAATAATTCAGTCATTAATGGATGATAAATTACCTACACCAGGATCAGTAAAAAATAGAAAAAATACTGCACCAGAAAAAGGTAAAACAACTTTATTGGATATAAAAAATGCTTAAAGACGAGGATAGAATTTTTAAAAATTTGTATAATGATCTAGGTTGGGAAATAGATTCGGCTATGGCTAGAGGTGATTGGTCCGAAACTAAAAATGTTATCTCCAAAGGAAAGGATTGGATTATAAAAGAAGTTAAAGATTCAGAGCTAAGAGGCAGAGGGGGAGCAGGTTTTCCAACAGGATTAAAATTATCTTTTGCACCTAAAAAAGTTGGATCAAGACCACATTATTTAGTTATAAACGCAGACGAGTCCGAACCAGGTACCTGCAAAGATAGAGATATAATGAGATTTGAACCTCAAAAATTAATAGAAGGGTGTTTAGTTACAAGTTACGCAGTTAGCGCACAGACTTGCTACATTTATATTAGAGGTGAGTATTATAGAGAGGGAAAAAGATTGCAGGAAGCTATAAATCAAGCCTATAAAAAAAATTTTTTAGGGAAAAATGCTTGTGGTGCTGGATGGGATTTAGATATTTATATTCATTATGGAGCTGGAGCTTATATTTGTGGAGAAGAAACTGCTTTATTAGAAAGTTTAGAAGGAAAAAAAGGTTTGCCTAGGTTAAAACCACCTTTTCCAGCTCTAGTTGGTCTTTACGGATGTCCAACCATAGTTAATAATGTTGAAACTATAGCTGTACTTCCTACAATTCTTAAAAAAGGTGCTAAATGGTTTAAATCATTAGGCAAACCAAAAAATACTGGAACAAAAATTTTTTGTATATCTGGCGATGTGAATTATCCGTGTAATGTTGAAGAAGAGATGGGAATACCTCTCAAAGATTTAATAGAAAAACATGCTGGCGGTGTCATAGGGGGATGGAACAATCTTCAAGCAGTAATACCTGGAGGATCCTCAATGCCACTTCTACCGAAAAGCATATGTGAAACTATTGAAATGGATTTTGATTCACTAATTAAAGCAAAAAGCGGAATGGGAACTGCAGGAATAATAGTGATTAATAAAGACCAAGATATTATTAAGTGTATGGCTAGAATAGCCAGATTTTATAAACACGAAAGTTGTGGACAGTGTACGCCATGTAGAGAAGGCTGTGGATGGATGTGGAGAATGTTAGAAAGAATGGCAGAAGGCGAATCTACTTACAAAGAAATTGATCTTTTATATGATGTTACTAAACAAATAGAAGGACACACAATTTGCGCTTTTGGAGAAGGTGCGGCTTGGCCAGTTCAAGGATTACTACGTCATTTTAAAAAAGAAATACAAAAAAGAAGTCATGAAGAACCAATAATTAAGAAAAAATCTAATATTCCTTATCTTATTGACCAACATTTATTGGAGAAAGATAATGCCTAAGATCATAGTTAATAATAAAGAAGTGGAATTTGAAGAAGGAATGACAGTCCTTCAAGCTTGTGAGTTAGCAGGAGCAGAAATACCAAGATTTTGCTATCACGAAAGACTTTCAATAGCGGGTAATTGCAGAATGTGTTTGGTTGAGATGGAAAAATCTCCTAAGCCTATAGCATCCTGTGCTATGCCTGCTGCTGATGGAATGAAAATTAAAACTAATACTCCTTTTGTAGACAAAGCTAGAAAAGGTGTAATGGAATTTTTACTAGCAAATCATCCTTTGGATTGTCCTGTATGTGACCAAGGAGGAGAATGTGATTTGCAAGATCAGTCACTTTTTTATGGTCTAGATAATTCGAGGTACACAGAAAATAAAAGACAAGTTAAAGAAAAATATATGGGTCCTTTAATTAAGACTCAAATGACAAGGTGTATACACTGTACTAGATGTGTGAGGTTTGCAACTGAAGTTGCTGGGATACCAGAACTAGGAGCAGTTGGAAGAGGAGAGGATATGCAAATCACAACATATTTGGAAAAATCAATGGAATCTGAATTATCAGCTAACGTTATAGATTTATGTCCAGTAGGAGCCTTAACATCCAAACCTTATGCTTTTGAAGCACGGCCATGGGATTTAAAAAAAACAGAAACAATAGATGTAATGGATGCTGTGGGATCAAATATAAGGGTCGATACTTTGGGGTGGGAGGTTAAGAGAGTTTTACCTAGAGTTAATGAGGATATAAATGAAGAATGGATATCAGATAAAACCAGGTATGCATGTGATGGCCTTTTAAAACAAAGATTAGATACACCATACATACGTGAAAATGGAAAGTTAAAAAAAACAACTTGGGAAGAAACATTAAAATTTTTAATCAATAAATTAAAATCATTCAATTCAAATGAAATAGCTGGATTAGTTGGTGATTTAGCAGATTTAGAAATGATTCATAGTTTTAAAAATTTCTTCGAAAAAGCTTTGGGTTCAAAAAATCTGGAATGTAGACAAGATAGAACTTACATTAATCCAAAAGAAAGAATGAATTATATTTTTAACTCAACCATTAACGGTATAGAAGAGTCCGATTTTATTCTTTTGGTAGGAACAAACCCAAGATTGGAGGCAACTATACTTAATGCGAGAATTAGAAAAGCATATGTTAAAAATAAATTAAAAATTTATTCGTTAGGGGATGCTGGAGATTTAACTTACCCTTATAAGAATATTGGATCCAATACTTCTATAATTAGAGATATTGTATCTGGTGCACATGAAATTTCAAATAAAATTAAAAATGCAAAAAAACCAATCATCATATTGGGAGATTCAGCTTTATATGGAAAATCTGGAGCATATGTTTTTGAGTCATTAAAGAAATTTTTATTTGATAATAATTTTATAAATGAAAAGTGGAATGCATTGAATATTCTTACACAACAAGCGTCAAGAGTAGGGGCCTTAGATCTTGGTGTGCACACAATAAATGAAAATGAAAATTTTTCTTTTTTTAATAAGTTGGAAAATGATGAGTTTAAATTTATATATTTGCTAGGAGCTGATAATTTTAATTTTGAAAAGAAAAATAAATTTATAGTTTATCAAGGAAGTCATGGCGACAGAGGGGCTGATATAGCTGATATTATTTTACCTGGAGCCGCTTATACCGAAAAAAATGGGTTATTTATTAATTTAGAAGGAAAATTACAAAACGCTTATAAAGCTTCATATCCACCGGGAGAAGCTCGTGAGGATTGGTTAATTATTAAAGATCTTTCCAATAAAATGAAAAAACCTTTATCAGATAATAATTCTAAGGATTTAAGAAGTTCTATTAATAAGCACATTAAATCCATAGCCAACAATAAAGCAATAAATACTATCAAAGTTGATTTTATTGAAACAAATATTCTAGTAAAACCAATTGATTACTACTATACAAACCCAATTGCCAGATCTTCAAAAGTAATGAATGAATGCAGACAAATTTCAAAAAAGTTTTTATTTACAGGTATAGAAAAGGCTAGTTAATGATTTACTTAAACATATTTTTAAGCGAAATTTATAAAATAATTTTTTTACTTTTACCTGTTCTAGTTTCAGTAGCTTTAATTGTATGGCTTGATAGAAGAGTTTGGGCTTTTGTTCAAAAAAGGAAAGGCCCCAACGTTGTAGGACCTTTTGGACTTTTGCAAACATTGGCAGATGCTCTTAAATTTATTTTTAAGGAAATAATTATACCGGCAAGCGCTAACAAAGTTATTTTTGTTTTAGCTCCAATAATAACTTTAACTTTAGCTTTAATAGCTTGGGCTGTAATTCCTTTTAGCAATGAAATGGTTCTAGCAAACATTAATGTTGGTATATTATATTTATTTGCTGTTTCGTCATTGAGCGTTTACGGAATTATAATGGGTGGATGGGCGTCTAATTCAAAATATCCTTTTTTAGGTGCTATTAGGTCAGCAGCACAGATGGTTTCATATGAGGTCTCGATCGGAATAATAATAGTTAATGTATTGCTTTGCGTTGGCTCACTTAATTTAAACAAAATAGTAATTGCTCAGGAAAATGTTTGGTTTATTTTTCCACTTTTTCCGATGTTCGTTGTTTTTTTTATATCAGCCTTAGCCGAAACAAATCGTCCACCATTTGATCTGCCAGAAGCTGAATCTGAATTAGTAGCAGGTTACCAAACCGAATACTCAGGAATGATGTACGCAATGTTTTGGTTAGGAGAATATGCAAACATTTTACTTTTGTGTGCATTAGGTTCAATTCTTTTTTTAGGAGGATGGTTAAGCCCAATTGATATTTATCCATTTAATTTGCTACCTGGTTTTTTTTGGATGATATTTAAAATCTTAGGCCTCTTTATTTTATTTTCTTTAGTTAAAGCTGTTGTACCTAGGTATCGTTTTGATCAATTGATGAGATTAGGATGGAAAATTTTTCTGCCCCTATCATTAATTTGGGTAGTATTAACAGCAAGTTTTTTATTTTTTTTAGATATGTTGCCTACATAGGATAGTGAATTATGAAAATTAACAGAATAATCAAAACAATATTTATGGCAGATTTTGTTTCTGGTTTGATAATTGCCATAAAAAAAATTTTTTTATCAAAAAAAACTATAAATTATCCATTTGAGAGAGGAAAAATAAGTCCACGATTCAGAGGAGAGCATGCCTTAAGAAGATATCCAAACGGAGAAGAGAGATGCATTGCATGTAAATTATGTGAGGCTGTTTGTCCTGCTCAGGCCATAACAATAGAATCAGAATTGAAAGATGATGGTAGTAGAAAAACAACAAGATACGATATAGATATGTTAAAATGTATTTATTGTGGTTTATGCGAAGAGTCTTGCCCAGTAGATGCAATTGTTCAAGGTCCAAATTTTGAATTTGGGACAGAAACCAGGGAAGAACTTTATTATAACAAACAGAAACTTTTGGAAAACGGGGACAAATGGGAGACTGTTTTAGCTGAAAACATTAAAGCAGATTCACCTTTTAGATAAATGTTAGCACATTCTTTATTTTTTTATTTTTTTTCATCTATATCTGTATTTGCCGCAATAATGGTTACTGTCTCAAGAAATACAGTTTACTCAGTTTTTTTTCTAATTTTGGTTTTTATAAGCATTTCAATTTTATTTATTATGATAGGTGCAGAATTTTTGGGAATGATAATGTTGATAGTTTATGTAGGTGCTGTTGCAGTTTTATTTTTATTTGTTGTTATGATGTTAAACATTACTGAACAATTAACAAAAAAATCTAGTAGAAAAGGTCTTATTAATAATATTTCAGTAGGTTCAATAGTTGGTGCAATAATATTTCTAGAATTATTAGTTGTAATAGGTGGTTGGAAATACAAAGGTACTTATGCCCCATTATCAAGTTCAAATTTAAATATTACTAATACTCATGCTTTAGGTAATGTTTTGTACACAGATTATATTCATTTATTTCAAATCTCCGGGATGATTCTTCTTGTTGCAATGATTGGAGCTATTACTCTTACATTTACCAAAAGGGAGAATGTAAAAAGACAGAAATATTTTGATCAAATACAAAGAGACAAGGATAGTGCTGTTTCATTAGTTGAAGTTGAAAGTGGCAAAGGGATAAAACTAGATGATTGAAATTGGATTAGGACATTACTTAACTTTAGCAGCGATTATTTTTACTATAGGTATAATTGGAATATTCTTAAATAGAAAAAACGTTATTATTATTTTAATGTCAATTGAGTTAATTCTTTTAGCGGTAAATATAAATCTAGTTTCTTTTTCCATTTATTTGCAAAATCTAGTCGGACAAGTTTTTACAATGTTTATTTTGACAGTAGCTGCAGCCGAAGCGGCGGTAGGTTTAGCAATAATAGTAATTTATTTCAAAAATAAAGGTTCAATTAATATTGAACAAATTAGTTCATTGAAGGGTTAAATGGAATATTTAATTATATTATTACCTTTATTAGGTTCAATAATTTCAGGTTTTGCTGGAAATAGATTGGGTGCAAGATTAAGTCAAATATTAACAAGTTTATTTGTAGCAATTTCTGCAATTTTATCTTTGTTTATTTTTTATAAAGTTTTTGTACAAGATTATTCTAGCAATAAACTTATATTTAATTGGATTAGTTCGGGAAGTTTTACTGTAAATTGGTCAATTTATATTGACCCATTAACATCTGTAATGCTGGTCATTGTAAGCTTAATATCAACAATCATTCATTTTTATTCAATCGGTTATATGAGTCACGATCCTCATAAACCTAGATTTATGTCTTATTTGTCTTTGTTTACTTTTGCTATGCTAACTCTAGTCACAGCTGATAATTTTTTGCAATTATTTTTTGGATGGGAAGGAGTTGGGTTGTGTTCTTATTTATTAATAGGTTTTTGGTATAAAAAACCAGCGGCTAATGCAGCTGCTATTAAAGCATTTTTAGTAAATAGAGTAGGTGATTTTGGTTTTGCAATAGGTATTTTTTTAATTTTCTTTTTTTACGGAACCGTTAATTACAATGAAGTTTTTCAACAAACTCCATTATTAGAAGGAAAAGAAATTATCTTTCTAGGAATTAATTTTAATTTAATTACATTAATAAGCCTTTTACTCTTTGTTGGTGCTATGGGGAAATCAGCTCAAATTTTATTGCACACCTGGCTCCCCGATGCTATGGAAGGACCCACGCCAGTATCTGCATTAATTCATGCAGCAACTATGGTAACTGCGGGTGTTTTTCTGGTAGTAAGGTGCTCTCCAATATTTGAATATTCTCAAACAGCATTAAATGTAGTTACTTCAGTCGGAATGCTGACTGCTTTTTTTGCTGCAACTGTAGCACTTGTTCAAAATGATATTAAAAAGATAGTTGCTTATTCAACTTGCAGTCAATTAGGTTACATGTTTTTTGCAGCTGGTATCGGTGCATACCATGTTGCTATGTTTCATTTATTTACTCATGCTTTTTTTAAGGCGCTTTTATTTCTTGGATCAGGATGCGTAATACATTCATTTAAAAATGAACAAGATATTCGTTCAATGGGCGGCGTATGGAAAAAAATTCCCTATACTTATGCTTTAATGATAATTGGAACACTTGCTTTAACAGGATTTCCATTTTTGTCTGGTTATTATTCAAAAGATGCAATTATTGAATTTGCCTATTTAAAAGGTACCCCTATAGGATATTTAGCGGCCACAGTAGGAATTATTACAGCATTATTAACAGCAATTTATTCTTGGAGATTAATTTTTAAAACATTTCATGGAAAATACAGGAATAAAAAAAATAGTTTTACCAGTGTACACGAATCTCCATTGATAATGCTTTTACCTTCCTCTTTGTTAGCAATCGGTGCAATTTTAACTGGAATTTTATTTAAAGAAACTTTTATAGGATTAAATAGCCCACAGTTTTGGGGTGAATCAATTTTATTTTTACAATCTATTCAATACCAGCACCCTCCAATCTTATTACTTATTATAACGCCAACAATAGTTGTTTTAGCGATTCCAGTTGCATACTATTTGTTTATTAGAAATGAAAAAATCTTACAAAATTTTATTTTAAAGAATCAAGTCTTGTATAATTTTTTAATTAATAAATGGTATTTTGATGAATTATATAATTTTATTTTTGTAGAGCCTTTAAAAAAGATTGGATTATTTTTTTGGAAAAATGGAGATATAAATATTATAGATCGTTACGGGCCAGACGGTTTATCTAAGTTAGTTAAAAATATATCTGATAAAGCAGTACATTTCCAAAGCGGATATTTGTATCATTACGCCTTTATAATGTTAATTGGCTTTTCTATATTATTGACATTTTTAATTTTATACTAAATGAATTTTCCAATTCTTTCAGCGATTATATTTATTCCACTTATTGGTGCTTTATTTATTTTAGTTACTAGAGGTGAACAGAATAATGTTATTAAAAATTCAAAATACGTTGCAATTTTTTCTTCATTAGCAAATTTTTTGCTATCTATTTTCCTTTGGTTTTCTTTTGATGCATCAATATCGGATTTTCAATTTGTTGAACAAAAAAATTGGATAAATGGCTTTATTACTTTTCAATTGGGTATTGATGGAATTTCTATTTTATTTATACTTCTTACTACTTTCATAGCTCCAATATGCATTTTTTCAGGCATTCAAAGCATTAAATTTAAAATTAAAGAATTTTTAGTCGCAATTCTTGTTATGGAAACTTTAATGATAGGAGTTTTTTGTTCTCTTGATCTAGTTATATTTTATTTATTCTTTGAAGGAGGTCTGATTCCAATGTTTTTAATTATTGGAATTTGGGGTGGACCAAAAAGAGTTTATTCAGCCTTTAAATTTTTCTTATTTACATTGCTAGGTTCTGTTTTGATGTTAGTTGCTATTATATCTATTTATTGGATAGCTGGCACGACTGATGTAGTTAAGTTATTAGAAATACAGATACCAAAAGAATATCAATATTTACTATGGTTAGCTTTTTTTAGTTCTTTTGCCGTAAAATTACCCATGTGGCCAGTTCATACATGGTTACCAGATGCTCATGTTGAAGCACCAACGGCTGGGTCTGTAATTTTAGCTGCTATACTTTTAAAAATGGCTGGCTATGGTTTTATGCGTTTTTCTTTAGGTTTGTTTCCGGTTGCTTCAGATTATTTTACTCCATTAATTTTTGCACTAAGTGTTATCGCTATAATTTACACATCTTTAGTTGCTTTAATGCAAGACGATATGAAAAAGTTAATTGCTTACTCATCTGTTGCGCATATGGGTTTTGTTACCATAGGTATTTTTTCAATTACCAAACAAGGATTAGAAGGAAGCATCATTCAAATGATTAGTCATGGTTTAATATCAGCTGCACTCTTTTTATGTGTTGGTGTTGTGTACGACAGATATCATTCACGTATGATTTCTTCTTATGGGGGATTAGTAAACGTTATGCCTAAATATGCATTCGTATTTATGATTTTTACCTTGGCAGCCTTAGGATTACCAGGAACCAGTGGTTTTGTTGGAGAATTTTTAGTTTTAGTTGGAATTTTTCAAAAAAATATTGTTGTTGGTGTTCTAGCGAGCTTAGGAGTTATTTTAGCAGCCGCATATATGTTATGGCTTTATAAAAGGGTAATTTTTGGGAAAGTAACAATTTCTGAAATAAAAGATATGGTAGATTTAAATAAAACTGAAATTTATATTTTTTCATCCTTAGTTTTTTTAATATTATTTTTTGGTTTTTATCCTGAGCCTTTATTTAACACTATAGATGTTTCCATAAATAATTTAATTGAAAATTATAAAGTAAATTTAGATTTTCATTTAGTGAAAGTAGATGATTAGATGCACACAATTACTTATATATTACCGGAACTATTTTTATCATTAGCTATAATGTCAATTTTAATGCTTGGTGTTTTTATTAATAAAAGTTTTAAGATAGTAAATTTATTGACAATTTTTACTTTAATTTTTGCCATTGTTTTAGTACTAAATCAGCCTGACGAAGTAATTAAAATTTTTAATGAAAGTTATATAATAGATAAACTTTCAATCTTTATGAAGGTTTTAACCTTACTTTTTTGTTTATTCGTTTTAATTTCATCACGAGATTATTTAAGAAGCAATTCTATAGATAAAATTGAGTATCCAGTTATCATACTGGCGTCAACACTTGGTATGATTATAATGATTAGTTCATACGATTTAATTATTTTTTATCTTGGATTAGAACTTCAGTCTTTAAGTTTATATATTTTAGCTGCTTTTAAAAGAGATGAGGAACGTTCTACCGAAGCAGGATTAAAATACTTTGTACTAAGTGCTCTTGCATCTGGTCTTTTACTGTATGGTTGTTCTCTTATCTATGGATTTACTGGTTCAACAAATTTTGAGATTATTTCACAAAATTTAGAAGAAACTAACACAGGAGCAGTTTTTGGTATTGTTTTTATAATAGTTGGCTTAGCTTTTAAGATATCCGCGGTTCCATTCCATATGTGGACACCAGATGTTTATGAAGGGTCACCAACTTCAGTGACAAGTTTTTTTGCCCTCATACCGAAAATTGCTGCTTTGTCTGTTTTTATAAGATTTATGTATGTGCCATTTATAAATGTAATGGATCAATGGCAAACAATAATTATATTTTTATCTGTAGGATCAATGATTTTAGGAGCGGTTGCTGCTATAGGACAAAACAACATAAAGAGACTTATGGCTTACAGCTCTATTGGGCACATGGGATATGTTTTAGCAGGGCTTGCTACTGGAACAAATTCTGGGGTTCAAAGTGCATTAATTTATTTAACTATATACTTAGTAATGAATCTAGGTGCATTTGGCTGCATTTTTATGATGAAAAGAGAAAATGTTTTTCAAGAAAATATTAGCGAACTATCAGGAATGTCAAAAAATCATCCTATTTTAGGTCTAAGTTTTTTAATTATACTATTTTCTTTAGCTGGAATACCACCTCTAGCTGGATTTTTTGCTAAGTTTTATATTTTTATATCTGTTATTGAATCTGAAATGTATGCTCTAGCAATCATTGGTCTTGTAACAACAGTGATTTCGGCATTTTATTATCTAAGGATTATAAAAATAATTTATTTTGATAAACCTAAAAAAGCATTTGATTTAAGTTATGACTTAGGACTAAAAATTTCTTTGGTATTATCAAGTTTACTAGTGCTAACTTACTTTATTTATCCATCAATTTTATCTGAAGTAATTAATTCAATTCAAATTTATTAATGAAATTTAAAATATTTAAGTTCGAAAATGTAACAAGTACTAATGATGTGGCTATACATTTAATACGAATAAAACAAAAAAAAACTGGCTGCGTTTATGCAGATGAGCAAACAAAAGGAAGAGGTACATATGGGAAACAGTGGATATCGAATAAAGGAAATTTTTTTGCTAGTGTTTTTTTTCCCTTAAAAAAAAATTATCCTGCTTTCGATGAATTCTCTGTAATTAATCCAATCATAATTTCTGATGTAATTAAGCGCTTATGTAAAAAAATAAATATAAAAATAAAATTTCCTAATGATATATTTCTTAATGGAAAAAAAGTGTGTGGTATATTGCAAGAACATATTGTAGTTAATGGAAAAAAGTTTCTAATTGTAGGTATAGGTATAAATATGATTTCGAATCCAGATATTAGAAATAGTTACAAAGCAACAAATGTTTTATTAGAAACTAAAAAAAAACCTTCAATTAATCATGTAATAAGCTTGATAATAGCTTCATATGAAAAGTTTTTTGTTGATATAGATTCATATAATTATGTAAGTTTTAAAAAAAAAGCTGATTCAATGATCTTAAATTTAAAATAAAAATGAAAGTATTAATTGGTGATATTGGGAATACCATTACAAAAATTTGTTTAGTTGAAGCTAAATCATTAAAGATTAGAAAAATAATTTATTTTAATAGCAGTGATATTTCTTCAAAAAAATTGCTAATCAAAAATTTAAAAAAAATTACTAAAAATAAATCAAACAATACTAGTGCTTTATTTTCAAGTGTTGTGCCAAAATATAAACGTCAAATGAAAAAGTTCTTAAAGGAAATTTACAAGATTAAATTTACTGAGATTAAAGAAAAAAATATTAATAAAATAATTAAAATAAATATTAAAAACAAATATGAAGTTGGTTCTGATAGAATAGCTAATGCCGTAGGAGTTTATAAAAAATACAAAACTAATTGTATAGTTTTAGATTTTGGTACCGCTACTACATTTGATGTAGTGACAAAAAATGGCATTTATAATGGTGGAATAATTGCTCCTGGTATAAATTTATCTATAAAAAGCTTAGCAAGCTCAGCAGATCAAATATCAATTTTTTCATTAAAAAAACCTAAAAAAATCATAGGAAAAAATACAATTGAAGCTCTCCATTCTGGCTTTTATTGGGGTTATTTAGGTTTAATTAATAATATTATTTCAAAAATTGAAAAAGAAACTAAAAGAAAATATAAAATTATTTTTACTGGTGGTTATGCTGATTTATTTAAAACTTCTATAACCAGACCTTTTACTATAGATAGGAACATTACAATTAAGGGGATAATTGAAATTTTTAGACATAATAGGAAATATTTTAGTTAAATGAAAAAAGAAGAATTTATTTTTTGTCCATTAGGTGGATCTGGTGAAATAGGAATGAATATGAACTTATTTGCTTATGGTAAACCAGAAAACAGAAAATGGTTGATCGTTGATATAGGAGTTACTTTTGCTGACGATACAATACCAGGAATTGATTTAATTTATCCTGATCCAGGTTTTATAATTGATAAAAAAGAAGATTTGGTAGGATTAGTTTTAACTCATGCGCACGAAGATCATATCGGCGCAATAGCACACATATGGCCAAAATTGCTTTGCAATATTTATGCAACGCCTTTTACAAGCGTTTTAATTAAGGAAAAATTTAAAGAAAAAAAAATTGACATAGGAAATAAATTAAAAATTGTAGATTTGAATGGAAATATTGAATTAGGTCCTTTTAAAATTGAATTTGTTACTTTAACTCACTCTATACTTGAGCCAAACGGATTAAGCATAGAAACTCCTGCTGGAGTCGTTTTACATACAGGAGATTGGAAAATTGATCCGAATCCTCTAATTGGAGAAAAAGTTAATGAAAAAAAATTAAGAAAAATAGGTGAAAAAGGAATTCTTGCAATGATATGTGACTCAACAAATGTATTTAGTCCAGGTCGAGCTGGCTCAGAATCAGATGTAAGAAAAAGTTTACTAAAGATAATGGAAAATATACAAAAAAGAATTATTGTTACTTCTTTTGCCTCAAATGTAGCAAGAATGGAAAGTATTTTTTATTGTGCAGAAAAAATTGGGAGACAAATATCTTTAGTAGGCAGATCTATGCATAGAATTTATAAGGCTGCAAGACAATGTGGTTATTTAAATGATTTAATTGAACCTGTTGATCCAAGAGAAGCAAAAAAAATAGACAGAAAAAAAATTTTATACTTATGTACTGGAAGCCAAGGAGAACCAAATGGTGCAATGATGCGTATCTCAAATTATATACATCCAGATGTAATGATTGAAGAAGATGATACAGTAATTTTTTCATCTAAAATTATACCTGGTAATGAAAAAAAACTTTATAAACTACATAATCAATTAGTTAAAAATAAAATTAATGTTATTTCTGAGGAAAATGAATTTGTTCATGTATCTGGTCACCCCAACAGAGAAGATTTGAAGGAAATGTATAACTGGGTCAAACCAAAATCCGTTATACCTGTCCATGGTGAGCATAGACATATGATTGAACATATCAATTTTGCTAAAGAAATGCAGGTACCATTTCCAGTACAAGTTAATAATGGTGATGTTGTTCAATTATACCCTGGAAAGAAACCCGAAGTCGTAGATAAAGCGCCAGTTGGCAGAATGTTTGTGGATGGAAAAATTAGTATTGGCGAAGATTCACAGTCACTAAAAGAAAGAATAAATATATCATACAACGGCTTTTTAGAAGTAACAATTATTGTTAATAGTGCTGGTTCGCTTGTCAACAAACCTATTATTTCTTTTAAGGGAATTCCTAATAATGGAGAAGATAATAATTTTGTTTTTGATTTATCCGATAAAATCAAAAGTATATGTAAAACTTATTCTTTAAATAATCATAAACATGAACAAAATTTAATTGAAGCAGTGAAGACTAATTGCAGAAAAACTGTTAAAGATAAGACTGGAAAGAGACCTTATACAAACGTAAATTTGGTAAGAATTTAATAACTAAAAGTTATGTATTTATCAAAACTATTTATTCCTCTGTTAAAAGAAATTCCTTCCGAGGCAAAAATAAAATCCCACCAACTTATGCTTAGAACAGGGATGATCAAACAATCTTCAACTGGAATTTATTCTTGGTTACCAATTGGTTTTAAAATTATGAAAAAAATAGAACAAATTGTAAGAGAAGAGCAAAATAAAATTGGAGCACAAGAACTATTAATGCCAACTATACAATCTGCGGGAATATGGAAAGAAAGCGGAAGGTACGATGATTATGGTGAGGAAATGTTAAGAATAAAGGACCGCCAAGGAAAAGAAATGTTATACGGCCCTACAAATGAAGAATTAATAACAGAAATATTTAGAAGTAGCGTGAAATCATATAAGTCACTACCGCAACTTTTATATCATATTCAATGGAAATTTCGTGACGAATTAAGGCCAAGATTTGGTGTTATGAGATGTAAAGAATTTTTTATGAAAGATGCTTATTCATTTGATGTAAGTGATAAAGAAGCAAAAAAATCATACAACAAAATGTTTTTTGCTTATCTTAATACTTTTAAGAGATTGGGTCTTGCAGCGATACCTATGGCAGCTGATACAGGTCCAATAGGTGGCGATCTCTCACATGAATTTGTAATACTTGCTGAAACAGGCGAAAGTAAAATTTATTCTGATAAAAGAATTTTTGATATAGACATTACACAACATAGTAGTGGTGATAATTCAATCGAAGATTTGAGAAAAAAATATGACCAATATTATGCAGCTACTGATGAAAAATTTGATAAAAAATTATTTGAAAAAAATGTAAAAAAAGAAAATCAATTAGTTACAAAAGGCATAGAAGTCGGACACATTTTTTATTTTGGTGACAAATATTCAAAACCATTAAAATGTTCAGTGGATTTACAAGATGGAAAAAAGGTAGATGTTAAAATGGGGTCATATGGGATTGGTGTTTCAAGATTAGTGGGAGCAATAATCGAAGCTAAATTTAATAATAATATTATGAAATGGCCAAAGTCTGTATCACCTTTTGACGTTGCATTGATTCCTAGTTTACAAAAAAATGATAAAACAAATTATTTAAAAGCGGAAAAAATTTATAATTTACTAGTAAAAAATAAAATTGATGTTTTGTTTGACGATACGGAAGAACATTTATCAGCTAAATTTAAAAAATTTGATCTTATTGGTATCCCGTATCAAATAATTCTGGGTTCCAAATCTACCGAGGAAAAATTTGAGTTTAAAGAAATTAACGGTAAAACTGAAACTTTATCTATAGAAGAAATTATAAAAAAATTAAAATAAAAGAAATTAAAATTGATTTCAAAAATTGAAAGAAAAATAGCTTTTAGATATTTAAAACCTAAAAAAAAAGAAGGTTTTTTAAAAGTAATTTCTATTTTTTCATTTACGGGCATAGCTTTAGGAGTTGCTATTTTAATCATAGTTATGTCAGTTATGAATGGTTTTAGAACAGAGTTGATAAATAAAATCTTGGGTTTTAATCCGCATATTATTGTTAAACCTTACGATAAAAAAATTGAAGAAGATAATTTAAATAAACTTAATAATTTAAAAGAAAATATATCAAAAACTGCTCTTACTTTTAGTGGCCAAGGAATATTAATTAATAGAGATAACACTACCGGAGTATTAATTCGTTCCTACCAGCAAAACGATATTGATAAAATAGAATTGATAAAAAATGGTATTATAGATGGATCACTAGATTTATTTAATAAAAACACTGTTTCCGTAGGAAAAGAATTAGCAATATCTTTGGGCCTAATAGTTGGAGATGAGATTACGTTAATGTCAACATCAAATCTTCAGACACCATTTGGAAATTTACCTTTACAAGAAAAGTTTAAAATTTCATCAGTTTTTAGCACTGGATTAGCTGAATTTGATCAAAATGTTATTTTTATGCCTTATGAAAATGCAAATTCTTTATTTGAATTATCAGATTTAGATATAGATTTAGAAATTTTTTTAAATAAACCAGGCGATATAGAAAAAATAAAGGAAAGAGTACAAAAAATATTCAGTAATCATTATGTTTATTCATGGGCAGATCTAAACAAATCATTTTTTGGCGCACTAAAAGTGGAACGAAATGTAATGTTTATTATTTTAACTTTAATAATAATAGTAGCTGCATTTAATATAATTTCAGGATTGACAATTTTGGTAAAAAACAAAACAAAAGAAATTGCTATCCTTAGAACTTTAGGAGTTAGTCAAAACTCTATAGCCAAAATTTTTTTTGTAATAGGCTTTACAATTGGTTTACTAGCCACAATCACAGGTGTTATATTTGGAGTGTTATTTTCTTATTATATCGAGGAAATTAGAATTTTAATTACATCAATCTTTAATGTCAGACTATTTCCTGAAGAAATATATTTTTTAAGTCAAATGCCATCAGAAATTAATTTTGGATACATAATGATTATTTCTTTTTTTTCTCTAATGATAACTTTTTTTGCTACGATTTTCCCATCTTTATCAGCTGCTAAATTAGATCCAATTAAGGCTTTAAAATATGAATAATGAAATAGTAAAATTATCAAAAATATCGAAAAAGTTTCACGGAACAGATAAAAATATTGTTGTTCTAAGAAATATTAATTTGAAGATTAAAAAAGGTGAATTAATTTCACTTTCTGGTCCTTCTGGTTCAGGCAAATCAACTTTATTACATATCATAGCACTATTGGATCAACCCACTACAGGAGAGGTTTTCTTTAAAAAAAAGAACTTTTCAACATCAAATAATGATGAAAAAGATTTAGTAAGAAGGAAAGGAATTTCTATAATTTATCAACAAAATAATTTACTTAGCGACTTTACAGCTTTGGAAAATGTCGCAATACCATTAGTTAATAACGGATATACGTGGGAAGATTCCGTAATTAAAGCTAAAAAAACTTTATCTTTAGTTAAACTTTCACAAAGACTTGATCACTTCCCAAGTGAGCTCTCAGGTGGGGAACAACAAAGAGTTGCAGTAGCACGAGCTATAATAACAGAACCAGATTTAATTTTGGCTGATGAACCTACTGGTAGCTTGGATAGAAAAACAGCCAATGAAATTTTTTCATTATTTTTGAAACTTAAATCAAAAAAAAGAGCAATACTTTATGCAACTCATAATAGAGATTTATCAAATAAAGCAGACTATAAGTTAAATATTTTAGATGGTAATGTAATAAGAAAAAATGAATGAAGTTTTTGATAAAGAATTTACTCACCTAAAGATTCATACTCAGTATTCAATTTGTGAAGGTGCATTAAAAACAGCTGATCTAGCTAAATATTGTAAGGATAATAAAATCAAAGCAATAGGCTTAAGTGATTCAAACAATTTATGTGGAGCATTGGAGTTTTCTGAATTTATAGCTAAATCTAAAACCCAGCCAATTATTGGGACTCAAATTAACATTAGATACAAAGGAAATAATGGCAAAATACCTTTATTTGCTAAAGATTTAGAAGGATATAAGAATTTAATTAAACTCTCCTCAAAATCTTTTTTAGAGATAAAAGAAGATGAAGAACCTCATTGTAAAATTGAAGATTTGGAAAAAAATTCAAAAGGGTTAATTTTATTAACAGGATCACTAGATAGTTTTTTTGGAAAACTTTTTTTAAAAAATCTTACTGATGAGATATTTTTATTAATTAAAAAGTTAAAAAAATCATTTAATGATAACCTTTATTTAGAAATACAGCGTCATAATGATATAGGCGAGAAATTATTTGAGGGATTTCTACTTAACCTTTCTGAAAAATATGAATTACCAATTATAGCAACGAATGAGGTTTTCTACTTAGATAAAGATATGCACGAAGCACATGATGCATATTTATGTATAGGTGAAAAAACATATGTTAATGCTAAAGATAGGAGAAAATATTCTAACCAACATTATTTAAAAACCTCTAGAGAAATGTACGAGCTTTTTAAGGATCTTCCTGATGCTTTAAAAAATAATCAATACTTTCATGAAAGAATATCTTTTCGACCCAAAAATTCAGTTCCTATCTTGCCTAATATACAAACAGATAAAAAAGAGAATATAGATGATTTATTAATCAATGAATCTAAAATTGGGTTAAGTGAAAAATTAAAAGAATATGTTTTGCCAGAATCTAAAGGCAAAAACATTGAAGAAATTAAAAAGTTTTATAATGATAGATTGAATCACGAAATATCTATTATTTCTAAAATGAAGTATGCAAGTTATTTTCTTATAGTTTCTGATTATATTAAATGGGCAAAAAAAAATGATATACCTGTAGGGCCAGGTCGTGGTTCTGGTGCAGGTTCTTTAGTTGCCTGGTCTCTTTCAATTACTGACATAGATCCAATAAAATTTGGTTTAATCTTTGAGAGATTTTTAAACCCTGATCGAATTTCAATGCCAGATTTTGATATAGATTTTTGTGAAGAGAAAAGAGATAAAGTTTTTGAATATTTAAAAAAAAAATATGGAAAAGGCGTCGCTCATATAATTACATTTGGAAAACTCAAAGCAAGAATGGCATTTAGAGATATTGGAAGAGTTTTAGGTTTGCCTTATGGTTATGTTGATAAATTATGTAAAATGATTCCCTTTGATCCTTCTAGACCTTTATCGTTAGAAAAAGCTATAGCTCAAGAACCTAGAATAAGACAAGAAGAGGAAAAAGATTCTAGAGTTAAAAAACTTGTTGAAATTTCAAAAAAGCTAGAAGGTTTAAACAGAAATATGGCTACTCATGCTGCGGGCGTTGTTATCCCAGAAGAAAAATCATCTGAACTTGTTCCTTTATATAAAGACCCTTCATCTGATTCACTTTTACCCTCAACTCAATTTGACATGTATGCTTCAGAAAATGCTGGGTTAGTAAAATTTGATCTATTGGGTTTAAAAACTTTGACTGTTATTAATAGAACTTTATCACTTCTTAAAGATAGAAAAATAGATTTAAATATACATAAAATTAAACTTGATGATCCGAAAATTTTTGAACTTTTAAGTGCCGGTCACACAGTTGGCCTGTTCCAATTAGAAAGTGCCGGAATGAGAGATGCTTTAGTAAACATGAAGCCGAATAAATTTGAGGATATTATTGCTCTGGTTGCTTTGTATAGACCAGGGCCAATGGCAAATATATCAATATATAATCAATGTAAACATGGTGATAAGGAACCTGATTACTTACATCCAAAAATAAAAAAAATTTTGGAACCTACTTACGGTGTAATTATTTATCAAGAACAAGTTATGCAAATAGCTCAAATTCTTTCAGGTTTCTCAGCTGGAGAAGCTGATATTTTAAGAAGAGCAATGGGAAAAAAGAAAAGAGCAGAATTAGAAAAGCAAAAAGAGAGATTTGTAAATGGAGCAGTTAAAAACGGCATAACAAAGGAAACAGCAATATTTATTTTTGGTAAAATTGAACCATTTGCTGAATACGGTTTTAATAAGAGTCACGCGGCTGCTTATGCTTTAATTGCATACCAAACAGCTTATCTAAAAACTTATTATCCTAATGAATTTGTTTCTGCCTCAATGTCAAACGAAATGTCAAATACAGATAAATTAAGTGAATTTTTTGAAGAGTTAAAAAGAATGAAAATCAAAGTACAACGTCCATGTATAAATGAATGTCTAGCTGATTTTTTTCCTAAAGGTGATAGTTTATTTTATGCTTTAGGAGCAATAAAAAATGTTGGTTTTGAAGCGGTCGCTCAAATAGTTAAGGAAAGAGAAAGAAATGGTAAATTCAAATCTATTAGTGATTTTATTAACAGAGTAAATCCTAAAGATATAAACAAATTACAGTTAGAAGGACTAGTTAAAGCAGGAGCTTTTGATAAAATTTTCAATAATAGAAAAGTTCTTTTTAACAATATTCCGAATATTATACAAAATTCAAAAACCGTCTATGAGAATAAACTCCAAAACCAATCAAGCTTATTTTCTGAAGAAAGTCAAAAAGTTTCATACTTAATACAAGATAAAAATACTTCAAATTGGTCGAATGATGAAATCTTGTCAAAGGAATTTGAGTCGGTAGGTTTTTATATATCAGATCATCCGCTAAAATCTTATGAAGATATTCTTGAACAATATAAAGTCAAATCATTTAAGGACTTCGAGAACAATATTGAAAATGAAGGCCTAATAGCAGGTACAATAATGTCAGTTAAAGAAAAAAAGACCTCAAAAGGTACTTCGTTTGCTATTGTTAAATTTAGTGACCTAAGTAAAGTTTATGAGCTTTTCCTTTTTTCAGAAATACTAGAAAGAAATCGCGATAATTTATCTGAAGGCAAATCCTTTTTATTAACTGTTATAAAAGATAAAGAAAATCAGGAAAATCGTTTTAGAAGAATAAATGTTAGAAAAGTTATGAGTTTAAATGATATTACTAAACAAAGTTATACTAATGTAGAGATCGAAATACGTAACGTTGACGACTTAAAAAAATTATATGAAGCCATTAAAGAAAAAGGTGATGCAAAAATTAAAATCTCAATTAAAAATGAAAGCAAGGATTATATATTTGAGTTAAAAGAAAAGAGAAAATTTGATTATCAAACATTAAAAAACCTTAATAAAGAGCAGTATATAAAGAAAATTAACATTTAATTTATATTGAATTTTGCTTATTTAATATGTAGAACATCACCTTTAAATACGCACACAATTTTTGGTTGTGAAACCTCCGGTCCTTAAATGGAAAAGAATTGTGGTGGAATAACCGGAAAACTATGAAATTACCAAGTGTTACAATTAAACATTTACTAGAAGCGGGCGTCCATTTAGGACACAAAACTTTTAGATGGAATCCAAAAATGAGTAGCTTCATTTTTGGTTCAAAAAATTCAATTCATATTATAGATCTTACTCAAACTTTAGAATTAATAAATGTGGCTTTACAAAAAATTCATGCATGTATTAGTTCTGGCGGTAAAATTCTATTTGTTTCAACTAAAAAACAAGCTGCAGATTCTATTGCAAACTTAGCCAAAGAAACATCTCAATTTTACGTTAATCACAGGTGGCTTGGCGGAATGCTAACAAATTGGAAAACTATATCTAACTCAATTAAACGATATAAAAAACTTTCCACTGATTTAAAGAAGGAAAATACAGGGTTCACTAAAAAAGAAGTTTTAAAAATGGCTATACAAAGAGACAAGCTAGAAAGATCACTAGGCGGTATAGCGGATATGACAAAAATTCCTGATATGATTTTTGTTATTGATACAAATGTTGAAGATCTTGCTGTTAAAGAAGCTTTAAAGTTAAACATTCCAATCGTGGCAATTTTGGATACCAATTCTAATCCAGTAGGAATTAACTATCCTATACCCGGTAACGACGACGCAAGAAGAGCAATAAATTTATACTGTGATTTAGTAAAACAAACAATTTTAGATGCACAAACAAATATAACTAAACCTGATTTAGATGATAAGAAAAAAAATGGAGAAATAGATTTAAAAGTTGAAAAAAAAGAAGAAAAAAATATAAAAGAATTACAAAAAAAAGAAGCGCAAAAGAAAAAAACGAAAGTTAAAACTGTTAAAAAAATATCTAAATCGATTATTTCTAAAGTCAAGTCATTAACTTCAAAAAAGACAAAATCATAATTTTATATGTCTACGGACAACATTCTAGACAAAGTTAAAAAATTAAGAGATCTAACTGGTGTAGGTTTTAAAGACTGTAAAAATGCCATAGACGAAAATAAAGGAGACATTGAAAAATCAATTGAATTTTTAAGAAAAAAAGGTATTGCTAAAGCCTCAAAAAGAATGGGCAGGACAGCAGCTGAAGGATTAGTTGCCATACATGAAAATAAAAATAAATTTTCAATAGTCGAAATAAATAGTGAAACTGACTTTGTTGCAAAAAATAATGAATTTATAAGTTTTGTAGAAGAAGTTTCGCATATAGCACATACCGCTTCAGGAAAAATGGACAATATTTTAAAATCTAATATGAAAAATAAAAAGAGCGTTGAATTGAATTTAGTGGATCTAGTTTCAAAAATAGGAGAAAAAATTACTATAAGAAAAAGTGGTTTTTTAGGTGATGATCAACTTTTAAACTTTTCATACATCCATTCCTCTATTAAAAAAAATATTGGTAAAATAGGTGTACTTTTAAGCATAGAAACTAAAAAAGAAAAAAATGATGTTATGAATTTAGGTAAACAGTTAGCCATGCAAATAGCTTCTTCTTCGCCTCTCGCTATAGAAAAAGATGGCCTAGATCCAGAAATCTTAAAAAAGGAAAAGGAAATAATAACTGAGGAATTGAAAAATAGTGGAAAGGACACTAAAATTGTTGAAAAAATAGCTATGGGAAAATTAAATAAATTTATTGGTGAGAATACTTTAATGAACCAAGAGTGGATAATGGAACCAAAAAAAAAAGTAAAAGATGTAATTAGTGAATTTGCTGGAAAAGAAAAGTTTATTATAAAAAATTATATTAGGTTTAAAGTTGGTGAGGGTTTATAAAAATTATGCCATCCGAACAAGTAATTGCAACATGTAATTCGAAGATGAAAAAAGCTTTTGACATTTTTTGTCATGAGCTTGCATCATTAAGAACAGGAAGAGCAAATGCATCAATGCTTGATATAATAAAAGTTGATGTATATGGCCAAATGATGCCAATTAATCAATTGGCCACAATATCTACTCCAGACCCAAGATCTATCAATGTTCAAGTTTGGGATCAAAATAATGTTGCGTTAATTGATGGAGCCATAAAAAAATCAAATCTTGGAATAAATCCACAAATAGATGGCCAATTACTAAGATTGCCAATACCGAGTCTTAATGAAGAAAGAAGAAGTGAATTAAAAAAAATAATGGGGACGCAGGCTGAAAAAGCAAAAATATCAATAAGAAACATAAGAAGAGAAGCGAATGACAATCTAAAAAAAGATCTTAAAGATAAAAAAATAGGTGAAGATGATCTAAAAAATCTAGAAAAAAAGATTCAAAACTTAACAGATAAACAAATATCAGAGCTAGAAGTTAAACTTAAAGAAAAAGAAAAAGAAATAATGACAGTATGAATTTATTAAATCATGTCGCTATTATAATGGATGGGAATGGGCGATGGGGTTTAAGAAAGAAGAATTCTAGAAATTATGGTCATTTAAAGGGTATAAAATCTGTTGAGACAGTAATCAAATCTTCTCTTTTAAAAAAAATTCCTTATTTAACACTTTATACTTTTTCTACAGAAAATTGGAGAAGACCAGACAGCGAAATAAACTTTCTATTTGATTTAATAAGAAAATCACTTAAGAAAAAAATAAATACAATAATAAAACAGGGCATAAAAGTTAATATAATTGGTGAAAAAAAGAGGTTACCAAAAGATATTAAAAAGATAGTAAAATTAATTGAAAAAAAAACAATTAAAAATAAAAAAATAACATTAAATCTTGCATTAAATTATGGTTCAAAAGAAGAAATTATTAAAGCAGTTTCTAGTCTTATTCATAAAAAAAAGAGTGAAATTAGCATAAGTAGTTTTGAAAAAGAGTTATATACGGGAAATATACCAGACCCTGAAATTTTAATTAGAACAGGTGGTACAAAAAGATTAAGTAATTTTTTACTATGGCAATTAGCATATACAGAAATATTTTTTTTAGATAAATTATGGCCTGATTTTAGTGAGAAAGACTTTAATAAAATTGTAAATAAATTTTATAAAATAAAAAGAAATTTTGGAAATATATGAACAACTTACAAAAAAGAATTCTAACATCATTAGTAATTTTACCTCTGTCATTTTTCTTTATAGTCAAAGGTGGATATTTTTTAATATTTTTTTTAATTTTTGTTCTCTTAGCAGGATTTAAGGAATTATTTACAGCTTTTAAAAAGAGAATAACTATACTTTTTTTAGGACTAGTATTAATTTTATCACTTTTTTCAATTTACTATCTAAGGAATGATACATTTAATAATTATATTCTTTACTGGGTGATTATCTTAGTAGCATGCTCTGATATTGGCGGGTATACTTTTGGTAAAATTTTCAAGTGGAAAAAGTTAACTAAAATAAGTCCCAAAAAAACTATATCTGGTGTTTTTGGATCTTTTTTCCTTCCACTCGTTTGGCTAATTATTGCAAGTGAGATTTTTTCAACCTCTATTTTAAATATTAAATATTTTTTTTTAACACTATTACTTTCTTTTGTAACCCAATTAGGTGATCTGGCGATTTCATACTTTAAAAGAATTGAAAAAATTAAAGATACAGGGAAAATACTACCTGGTCATGGCGGAATATTTGATCGTATTGATGGTTTAATGTTTGTGCTTATTGTTACATTTATTTTATTTCAATTTAAAATTGTTCCATAATGAAAAAAAAAATTGCAATTCTTGGTTCAACTGGGTCTATAGGTAAATCTACTTTAGAAATTATAAGTAAGGATAAAAAGAATTTTAATTTAATCTTATTAACCGCAAATAATAATTATAAAAAACTTATTGAACAAGCAAAGAAATTTAACGTAAAGAATGTAATAATAAAAAATAAATCTTTTTATAAAAAAGTTAAAAATTCTTTAAAAAAAAATAAAACAAAAGTTTATTCAGGAGAAGTATCATTGACTAAAATAATTTCAGGAAAAATCGATTTAACTATGTCAGCTATAGTTGGTTTAGCAGGATTACAACCAACAGTAGACGCAATTAAAGTAAGTAAAACAGTAGCATTAGCTAATAAAGAAACCATTATATGTGGCTGGCATATCTTATCAGAGCTTAAAAAAAAATATAAAACAAATATACTATTGGTAGACTCAGAGCATTTCTCGATTAATGAACTAACAAAAAATATTCATGAAGACGAAGTTGAAGAAATTATTATAACTGCCTCAGGCGGCCCTTTCTTAAATACACCAAAAAATAAATTAAATAAGATGAAAGCAAAACAGGCAATAAATCATCCAAATTGGAAAATGGGAAAAAAAATTTCAGTCGATTCTGCCAATTTGATGAATAAAGTATTTGAAGTAATTGAAGCTTATAAATTTTTTAAATTTAAAAAAGAAAAATATAGAGTAATTATTCATCCTCAATCTTATGTTCATTCAATAATAAGGTTTAAAAATGGTTTAATTAAAATGATATTGTATAATGCTGATATGAAAATACCAATTTCAAATATCATATATGAAAAAAAGAATAATTTTTTTAACTTGTCTAAAATTAAATCAAAAAATTTAAATAGTATGAATTTTTACGAAGTAGACAAAAAAAAATTTCCTTCTATTAAGCTAATAAAAAAATGTTTAAGTTTGGGTTTTTCGACACCAATCATAGTTAACGCTTCGAATGAGGTGCTAGTTGGGCTATTTTTAAAAGGAAAAATTGGTTTTTTGGACATAGTTAGTACTATAAATAAGATTTTTAAAGATAAAGAATTCAAAAAATATGCTAAAAACAAGAGTAGTTCGTTAAAGAGTATAAAAATTATTGATAACTGGGCAAGAATGAAAACTTTAGATATTTGTAATAGGTAAATAAATGCTAACCATAAAAAAAATTTTCGTTTCAATAATTATATTTTTTTCTTTTCTTCATTCATATTCCTATTCTGAAGTTGTAAAAAAAATTGAAGTTATGGGAAATGAAAGAATTTCTTTAGAAACAATTAAAGTTTTTGGTGATATTTCAGTTGGAAAAAATTATGAAATTTCTGATGTTAATTCTCTTATTAAAAAACTTTATGACACTACATTTTTTTCAAATATATCTGTTGAGTTAAATAATAATATTTTAAAAATTGTTGTTAAAGAAAATCCTATTATTAATGAAATAGAATTTGATGGAGAGAAAGCTAAAAAATTTAAAGAAAAAATTAGAGAACTATTATTACTTAAAGAGAACGGTGCATTTGTTGAAAATGATGTTAAGAGCGATATAAATTTAATAAAGGAATTTTACAGACAATTAGGATTTTATTTTATTAAAATAGAAGTTGAAATCGCAAAATTAGAGAAAAATAGAGTTAATATTAAATATTTAATTAATAAAGGTGAAAAAGCTAAGATAGCAAAAATATATTTTTTGGGTGACAAACAAATAAGAGAAAAAAGATTAAGAGATGTTATTACTTCTCAAGAAGCTGGATGGTGGAAAGTCTTATCTAGATCCGTTTATTTAAGCCAAGAGAGAATAGAATTAGATAAAAGGTTATTAAAAAATTATTACAAGAACAAAGGGTACTACGAGGTTAATGTTAAATCTACTAATGTTGAATATTCAGAAGGAGAAGGTTTTGTCTTAACATTTAATATTAATGCTGGCAAAAGATATAGATTCAATAAAATTTTTGCAAATGTTTCTGAAGCCTTAGATAAAGATGCATTTCTTTCTTTAGAAGCGGAGTTTGATAAATTAGTCGGAAAATATTATTCTCAAGCAAAATTAAAATCAGTTTTAGATATAATTGATAAATTAAGTGAACAAAAAGAATTGCAATTTATTAATCATAACGTTTTGGAAACACTAGATGATAATGGTATAGAAGTTAGAATTAATATTTTTGAGGGAGATAAAGTTATCATTGAAAGAATAAATATTGTTGGTAACTCTGTTACAAATGACTCAGTGATAAGAAGTGCGCTTATAGTTGATGAAGGTGATCCATTTAGTACACTTCTAGTTAATAAGTCTATTAATGAAATTAGAGCTAGAAATATTTTTGGTTCAGTCGAACATCAAGTAGTTGAGGGATCTTCGCCTGATCTTAGAGTTTTAGAGATTTCAGTTGAAGAAAAAGCTACTGGTGAACTCTTGGCTGGTGCTGGTGTTGGTACAGAAGGTACAAGCTTTATGTTTTCTATAAGTGAAAACAATTGGTTAGGAAGAGGAATAAAACTTCAATCAGCATTAAATTTAACTGAAACTAAAGTAAGTGGTAATATTATAATAAGAAACCCTAATTACAATTACACAGGTAATGCTGTGACGACAGCGCTGGATGTTTCTTCTACTGATAGATCTACTACTTCAGGATTTAAAAGTTCAAGAACAGGATTTGATATAGGAACAGCTTTTGAACAATACGAAAATGTATTTATTGCACCTGATATAGCTGTAGCTTGGGAAGATATTGAAGTAGATAGCGAAGCATCATCAGCAGTTAAAAAAATGGAAGGAAACTTTTTCAATGTAGATCTTGGTTACGCTCTTACTTTAGATAAAAGGGATCAATCTTTTAAACCAACCGAAGGATATATTACTTCATTTAAACAATCATTACCGCTAGTCCAAGATTCTTCGTCACTTTTAAATGGTTTAGATATTAGTGCGTACCATGATTTTTCTGAGGATGTAATAGGTTCGCTCAAATTATACTCAAGAGCAATAAATGGAATAGACAGCGATGTAAGATTAACAGAAAGACTTTATGTACCAACAAAAAGACTGCGTGGTTTTAATACTTATAAAGTAGGACCTAAAGATGGAGATGATTATATTGGAGGTAATTATGTAGGGGCAATTAGTGCTGAAGCTCAATTACCTAATATTTTGCCAGAAACTTATAGAACAGATTTTAGTGTATTTTTTGATAGCGCAAATGTATGGGGTGTAGATTATACGGACGTGGATGAAACTAATAAAATAAGATCTTCCGTAGGGGTAGGAGCAAACGTTTTTACTACAATTGGTCCTCTTAGCTTTACATTAGCACAAAGCATTACCAAAGCTAGCAATGATGAAACTGAGTCATTTAACTTCAGATTAGGTACATCATTTTAATGAAACATTTCGTAAAATTTTTTGTAGTTACTTTTTTTCTATTATTTTGTACAGGTGTTGGTGCAGAACAAAAGATAGTTGTTATGGATTTGACGTATATTTTAAATTTTAGCAAACCTGGAAAAGGTGCACAAGAGTTTTTAAAAAAGTCATATGAAGATAATTTAAAAAAATATTCTGATATGGAACAAGCTTTAAAAAAGGAAGAAATTGATTTATTGTCTAAAAAATCTGTGCTCAGCAAAGATGATTATACAAAAAAAAGTGATACATTACGTAAAAAGGTTATAGACTATCAATCACAAAGGAGAGCATCGATTGATAAATTAGCTACTCAAAGAGCAAAAGCTAGAGAAACTCTTATTAAAGCTATAGAACCACTTTTAGAAACTTATATAAAAGAAAATAATGTTTCTATAGTGATTGATAAAAAGTATTCATTAGGAGGAAGCCCTAAAAACGATATTACTGAATTTATTACTGAAAAGTTGAACAAAACTCTTCCATCACTGAACTTAAAATAAAATGACCAAAAATCATTTTTACGAAAAAGAGGGGCCTTTCCCTTTAAATGAAATAGTAAAAACTATTGGCTATACCGGTAATTTTGAAAAAAAAAATAATATTGAAATACACGGATTTGAATCATTAAATAATGCTAGCAATAAAGACATGACTTTTTTAAACTCAATTAAATATAAAAATTTATCAATAAAAACTAAAGCAGCTGTTTGCATAACCTCATCAAATCTTTCAAAATTTCTTCCAACAGATTGTATTGTACTTGATGTTAAAAACGTATTGTTTGCTGTAACTAAAGCATCAAAAATGTTTTATCCAAAAGCTGATATCGATTTTTTAGATGAAAATTTATCTAATTCTGAGCAGTTAAAAGATTTATACCCAAATGTAAAATTTGGAAAAAATGTTCTTATAGGAAAAAATGTTAAAATTGGCAAAAATTCTCAAGTTTCAAGTAACAGTATAATTGAAAGCAATGTAATTATTGGTGAGAATTGTATAATTGGTTCATTTGTTTCGATAAAGAACTCATTAATTTCTGATCATGTTCATATACAAGATGGATCAAAAATTGGAGTCAAAGGTTTTGGTTTTATACCAGTTAAAAATAAAAATATTAGAACTCCTCACATTGGAAAAGTTATCCTGGAAGAAGGAGTAGAAATTGGCGCCAATAGCACAATTGACAGAGGTTCACTAGCTGACACTGTAATTGGAAAAAATACTTTTTTAGATAATCAAGTTCATGTAGCTCATAATGTTCAAATAGGAAAAAATTGTATGATAGCTGGTCAAGTAGGTTTTGCTGGAAGCACTTCCCTTGGTGATAATGTTGTTATTGGAGGACAAGCTGGTGTATCTGGTCATCTTAAAATTGGGAATAATGTAAAAATAGGTGGAGGAAGCGGTGTAATAAATGATATTCCTGATAATAAACAAGTAATGGGTTATCCTGCTGTACCTTTAAAAGATTTTGTCAAACAAAGAAAAGTAAATGAAAAGTAATTCGATAGATAAAAAAAAAATTGAAAGTCTATTACCTCATAGAGAACCTATGTTATTAATAGATAGATTAATAAATATAGTTCACCTAAAATCTGCAACAGCAATAGTAAACGTAAAAAAAACATCATTCTTTGTCCAAGGTCATTTTCCTGGTCAGGCAGTTATGCCAGGAGTGTTGATTGTTGAGGCTTTTGGCCAGGCTGCTGCAGCATTAACAGCATATGGAGTTGATCCAAAAGAATATGAGAATAAATTGGTTTATTTAATGAGTGTTGAAAAGGCAAGATTTAGAAATCCAGTTTTACCTGATTGTGAACTTCATTTAGATATAGAGGCAATAAGATCTCATGGGCGTGTATGGAAATACAAAGGCATTGCTAAAGTAAATGAAAAAGTTGTGGCTGATGCGCAGTGGTCAGCAACTATAGTTGATAGAAACAAATGATACATAATTCAAGTGTAATAGATAAAAAAGCAAAAATTGGTAAAAATGTAAAAGTCGGGCCTTTTTGTTATATAGGGCCAAAAGTTCAAATCAGCGATGGAGTTGAATTAATTTCAAATGTGCATATTGAAGGAAATACCAAAATAGGAAATGGAACAAAAATTTTCCCTTTTTCAAGTATAGGAACCGTACCTCAAGACTTAAAATATAAAGGTGAAGAAAATTCACTTGAAATTGGAAAAAATAATATGATCAGGGAATACGTTACAATTAATCCTGGAACAGCAGGTGGAGGAGGAAAAACTGTTATAGGAAATAACTGTTTATTAATGATTTCATCCCACGTGGCACACGATTGCTTCATTGGAAACGATGTAGTTATTGCAAACAATGTACCACTAGGCGGGCATGTAACTATAGAAGATTCAGTCGTGATTGGCGGCAACTCTGCAGTTCAGCAATTTACTAGAATAGGTAGACTTGCAATGATTGGTGGAATGACCGGAGTTTTAAAAGATGTGATTCCATTTGGTTTGTCTTTTGGAAATAGAAACTATTTAAGAGGTATTAATCTTATAGGTTTAAAAAGGAAAAAATATGAGAATAAAAAAATAATGGAGCTTGATGCTGCATTTAAGAAAATATTTTCTTCAAAAAA